>Ga0209039_10000157_pt1 | contig 62902 bp, 61 predicted proteins | sample BogFormECP12_OM1_FD_188238 | JGI IMG/M metagenome (GOLD analysis project Ga0209039, IMG submission 188238) | Bog forest soil microbial communities from Calvert Island, British Columbia, Canada - ECP12_OM1 (SPAdes) (version 2) | ecosystem: Environmental > Aquatic > Freshwater > Wetlands > Bog ...
GGTGACGGCATGCCCCGGGTGCATGATCAATCTGATCGACAATGTCGCCCGGAGCAAGATGCCTCAGCGCGTGCACCATATCCTGGAGCTTGTTGAGTAGGGAGAATACTGCGAGGACGCGGGGAAGCGTAGAACTGATGAAGCGGAGAATAAAAGACGCGGGTTCCTCAAAGACACGGTGCAAGGGATAGGTTAAGGTAAGGACTAAACCAAAGGTTGAGGTTGAGAAAAGACTAAAACGGATGGTCTTGGAGTTGTTGCATTTCCTCAGCCTTAACCTCAACCTTAACCTTTTAAAGTGACGTAAAAAAAATAGGGAGAAGAGCATGGATGGACAGCTCAAAGAATTGGCTCGGATGATCGACGAAGCGGATAAGCTGGCCGATAAGATCAGGCAGGCTTCTCAAGGCATGCAGGTGATTGACCGGAACGTGGACAGAATGAAGGCTTGTATAAAGATGATGCGCATAGGGGTATTGGAGCCTGTAGAACTCGGTTAGCGGCTCTTGAAAAACGCATGCCGGTATTATAAAATTCTGGCATGCGGAGGGAATATTCGCTCTATCTCAAAGTCGGCGATGAAGTCTTTCACAAGAAACAGAAACGCTGGGGCGCAGGCGTTGTCGTAGAAGAGAGGCGCTCGGAAGTGCCAGGTGGTTTCTGCTACGTGAGGATCAACTTCAAAGACGGTCAGACGCGAGTATTCGACAACAACTTCTTCAGCCAGACCTGCTGCTACTATTGCGGGATAAGGAAACTAAGCGAAGAATAGAAGGAATTGTTACGAGTTACGGGTTCCGAGTTTCGAGTTAGTCCGTCGAACGTGTAACCCGTAACCGCCGCCGTAGGCGGCCTAACTCGTAACGTGACGGCGCGACGCTGCGCCGTCACAAGTCTCCCCACACAAACTGGGCAATCGAGATGGCCGCGATGCTGGCGGTCTCGCATCTGAGAATTCTGCCGCCGAGCCCCACCGGGACGAAACCATGGCCACGAGCGAGCATGACTTCCTCCTCGGTGAAGCCTCCCTCCGGGCCGGCCGCTATGGCCAAACTTTTAACGTTCTTGTCAGTAAGGCCGTGCAGGTCAAGCTCGACCTCTTTCTCGTAGAGGATCAACTTAAGTTCAGCCTCAGATACGTTCTTGAGAGCTGCTGCCAGATCAACGCAATTCCCGAGATGAGGAACCAGCCTTCGCCTCGACTGTTCCGCGGCTTTAGCCGCTATGGTTGTCCAACGATGGGTCTTGTTCTGGCGTGCATCCCGCTCAGATAAGGTGATACTTTTAGCTGATGTACAGGGGAGTATGGCAGCGACACCCAGCTCCGTTGCCTTCTGAATGATCAGCTCCATCTTTTCTTTTTTGGGAAGGACCTGAATAAGGGTGATGGCGAGGCCTGACTCGCTGGGTCGCGTCAGCTGCTCAAATAGACGCAGTGTGGCCTTTTCACGGGCTATGCTAATGATTCTGGCCCGGTACTCCACCCCTTCGGCCTGAACGGTTACGATCGCCCCGATGCGGCAATGGGACAACCTGCTTACCGGCAACTCCATATCAGAAAAAAGAGACCCGCTCATTATGAACCATCATGCGGAAGTGGCGACGAGGCCGAGATCCCGGATCATTTCAAGGTCAAGCTCCGTGTCTCGCCCTGTCGTAGTGAGATAGTTGCCGGTCATGAGTGAGTTGCAGCCAGCCACCAGGCCTAGCGGCAGAAGCTGTCTCAGGTTCTTCTCTTTTCCGCCGCAGAGCTTGATGTCCTTATCAGCCAGGATGAATCGAAAGAGCGAGACAGTCATCAAGATTTCCAACGGTTGCAAAGGTGCTGCGCCCGCAAGCGGTGTGCCCTGAATGGGATTGAGGATGTTCAGGGGAACCGAGTCAACATCCAGTTGTTTCAGCGTGAGCGCCAGTTCAATGCGCTGCTCCATCTGCTCACCCAGTCCGATTATGCCTCCCGAGCAGGTGGACAATCCAGCCTCTTTTGCCGATAGTACCGTCCGAATATCCTCCTCGTAATCATGGGTGGAACAGATGTTAGGAAAGAAACTTCTCGACGTCTCAAGGTTGTGATGATATCGGTAAAGGCCTGCCGACTTAAGTTCCTGAGCCTGTTGCTTATTCAGCATGCCGAGTGATGCGCAGGGTTTGATGCCCGACCCTTTGATCTCTTTCACCGCCCTTAAGATCTCATTCCATTCCTTGTCGCTGCCGATTTCCGTCCCGCTTGTGACGATGCCGAACATATGAGCCCCATCTTCCCCTGCCTTTCTCGCGTTTTCGATCATCTCGTCCGCTGAGACAAGCGAATATACAGGCGCATCCGTAAGGTGATGCGCAGACTGTGCGCAAAAAGCGCAATCTTCCGCGCACCGGCCCGATTTGGCGTTGATGATGGCACAGAGGCTGATGGTTTTTCCCTTGTAGAACTCCCTGATCTCTGAGGCAGCAGCTATCAGACTAAACGGGTTCTTTCTACCAAGCTGATAGAGCTTGAGCGCTTCCTTACTCGTAAGCCCTCGCGTCGCAATGGCCTTTTTCTTAAGAGATTCTATGGAGTGCTTCATTAGCTACTCCTTTTAAGATAGTCTGTTTGTCTCCTCGAACGAAGAACGAGGCACGATCTATAACGTTGCCCCATAAGATTAGCGGCGAATGGCCCAAGAAGTCAACCCCAATAAAAAATATAGTTTACTGCGACGGTGTTTCTCTGAGTGGCAATCCTCATTCTTGATTGGAGGCCCGTTAAGAATTTGGAATCCCAGGGCGATAAGAGTTGTAGAGAAGTTCATCAGTCATTCCGGGAGGGGGTGCGCTGTGAAACTATTAGTCCTGGGCCTTTTGCCCATAATCCTGCTATCGGTTCTTATGGTTCGACAATCGATCATCTATTGTGCGATTGGCATACCGGTTCTGCTTCTCTGGATTCTCAGCGCCATCGTGGCGTTGATACCCGAGGGGTTGCAGCATAATTCAGGAAGATAAGCTTTTACTGGGACACCCGAGCGTGTACCCGGCTTGCCCGTGGAAATCTATTCCTCTTTCTTCAGCAGTTCGCGGAGCCTCATGGCATTTGCAACCGCATAGTTGCGATGGCAGTTGTTGAACATCGCGTAAGTAACCTTCGTCTTCTTTTCCGCGTCCTCCACGTGAGGAACAAAGTGCGCAAGCTCCTCGTCTGAGTACGAATAAGCATACCGTAACGAAGTCTCAACGCCTTTCTTCAGCCAGTTCTCGTTGTTCCGGCCGTGCAACCTGAAATAGGCAGCGCCTGTTGTCGTTTGCGAGATAAAAGGAATAGTAGACAGGTTGCCATATTGGGGTTCATCGGCCGTGACGTACGTTATATCATGTGTGCGCAGAAACTCGAACGTGCTCGGAGCTTTATCAGTGGTGAGCCAGCTGCCGTGCCTGAACTCCGCAGCTATGGGCAATCCGTCCATCATCTCCCTGCAGGAAAGTATGTAGTCGAAGTTAGAAGTCTTGCGCGTGAACCATGGTGGAAATTGAAAGACCAGGAACCCGAGCTTGCCGGATCTCTTTAGAGGCGCCAGTGCTTCTATCAGACGCTGCGCGAGCATGCGCAGGGCGGAGGGCTCCTTGACATAGACATATCCGCTGTCATTAGTGTGCGAGACGAGACCCTGAACATCCTTAGGCAGACTCCTGGGATCAACCCCGTGGCCTGTCAGGGCCCCGTAAGCCTTGATGTGGAATGTGAAGCCGGGCTGTGTACGCATGTCCCAGAGCCAGGCGGTCTTCGCATCCGGTATGGCGTAGTAAGTGGAGTCCACCTCTACGGTATCGAAGCGGTTAGCGTAAAATCGCAGCCGAGCCTCGGCCGTCTTAGCCTCGGGCGGGTAAAATTGGCCGCTTTGAATGAGGGTCTTCTCAGTCCATGAGCACGTACCGATGCGGATCATGTTATACCAGTTTAACAGAATTGTTACAGGTTACAAGCTACAGGTTAGAAGTTACAGACACAAACGGTTACAGGTTACAAACAAGAACCAGTTACAGGCTTGTTAATAACGTGTAACGGGCGTTTGCTCGTAACGGGTATTTCGTAACGGGTCTAGCCCGGCCTCTCAGCAGGTATAATCTCGAGGGTGAGCTTCTCGGTGCCGCGGAGGATCGTCACCGGCAATCTCGTGTTCACCTTCTCCTGTGTAAGCGCGCGGTGCAGATCGTCAATGGCACCGATCGCTTTATCCTCGAAACCGACGATTATGTCTCCCTTGGCCACTCCAGCCTTCTGAGCAGGGCTTGCGTTCTCAACCGATTCAACGAGTACCCCGCTTTCAAAGGAGAGGCGATAGAAGCGCACGATTCGGCGATGGAGCGGCACCGTCTGGCCGGCTACACCGATGTAACTTCTTTTGATCCTTCCTTCTTTTATAAGCCCAGCCACAACAAACTTTGCGGTGTTGACAGCAATGGCAAAACAGATGCCTTGGGCGGGAAGGATAACAGCAGTGTTCACGCCGATCACGTCGCCGCGGGAGGTGACGAGCGGACCTCCGGAACTTCCGGGATTGAGCGCAGCATCGGTCTGGATGACATCATCGATCAGCCTGCCTGACTGGGATCTGAGGGAACGCCCCAGAGCACTGATGACGCCGGCTGTGACGGTGGAGTAGAACCCGTAGGGGTTGCCCAGGGCAATCACCAGCTGCCCTACGCGAAGTGGAGAAGAGTCACCCAAAGCAGCGGCTGTAAGATTTGGTGCATCAATCCGGATCACAGCGAGATCTGTATCGGGGTCATCTCCCACCATGTAGCCGGGAAAGCTGCGTCCATCCGAAAGCGTTACTGCTATCTCTGCAGCGTGGTGCACAACGTGGCTATTGGTTAGGATGAAGCCGTCAGGAGTGAATATAAAACCGGAGCCGCTTCCCTGCAGTTCATCCGGCGCACCTCGACGGGCAGCACTTCCGGAGACGCGCTGCTTAACATCAATTTTGACCACGGCAGGCGCCACTTTCTCCACTGCGCGCGTAACCGCCATGGAGTAAGCGTCGAGCAGGTCTTGTTCCCCGCCGTGATACCCTCTCTGAGCACGAGCGTCCGAAGGGATCGCAGAACCACCGGAGACGAGCCGAACCTTTTTCCTCATATCTTAACTATAAGTATTCTGTATACAAAGCGCAAGCGAGGGTCACGGGGCATGGGTCAAGGGTCAAGGGTCGGCCAGTGCCACAACAGAAGAATTAGCGCCTCGATTCGTTGACGTGCCGGTGATCAAACTTCCCGACTGACTCCCGGGTCAGATCCAAGCGGCTAACGGATGGGCCTTGCTCTAGCCAAAATCGGTTTCGCGGTTGAATTGCCATGACCCTTGCCCCGTGCCCCATGACCCGTGGCTCTCCGCTTCGCGGAGGGCGCGGATCCTTTCAAGGACAGGAGGGTGGGAGTAATGGAAGGTTACGTACAGGGGGTGTGGATAAGGATTTGAGAGGTTATCTTTGGAGAGTTTCACAAGGGCACTGATTAGGTCATCGGCACCATGTATAAGTTCGAAGGAAAGACGATCTGCTTCTTTTTCCATACGTCGTGTAAAGGCCATCATGATAGGGTGCAGCAGGAAGAGCAGCATGCCGCCCAGGAAGATCGCGACCGTCACGCGAGAGAGGAACGTATCCGCCTTGATTCGGAATAAAGACGTCAGGAGACCGGTTTGCGTCAGGCGGAAGAGCAGATAGAGGCCGGCAAAGCTCGCGGCCTGGAATACAAGTAAGCTCTTCAGAAGATGCCGACTCTTCCAGTGACCGATCTCATGAGCCAGCACCGCCAGGATCTCCCCATGGCCCGTGCCCTGCAAGAGTGTGTCGAATAGAACAATACGCTTTGCCTTCCCAAGGCCGGTGAAATAGGCGTTGGAGTGTTTTGTCCTTTTAGATGCATCCATCTTCAGTACTTTCCGGGCGTTGATGCCGGCTTTCCCCGCGAGACCGGTTATCTGCTGTCTCAAGTTCTCATCCTCTAAAGGCGTGAACCTGTTGAAAAGAGGCTCTATCACATAGGGCGATATATACGTTATGACCATGGAGAATGAGAACATAACAGCCCAGAACCAGAGCCACCAGTAATCAGGGCTACGGCCGATGAGCCAAAGTCCGGCACAAGTTATGAAGGAGAGAATCACTGAAGAGATCGCGAGTTCCTTGATTAGGTCGAGGAGCCACAACCTAGCGGTCGTGGTGGAAAAGCCGTACCGCCGCTCCAACTTGAACACATTGAAGAGGTTGAAAGGGATGGAAAGGACTTGCTCTGCCAGGGAGAGGAGGATGAAAAATACCCAACCAGACACCAGGAAGGACAGGTTGAGACCCGCCACCCATGAGTTGTAAAGGTCAAGCAAGCCTCCGAAGAAGAATATGATAATGGCCAGGCTCATAAAGGCGGATTCCGCTGTGCTGAGCTTTGTCTGGTCGATGAGATAGTCCTGGCTCTTCTTGAGAAAGGCCGGGTCAACAACACCTTCGAATTCAGAAGGCACAGAGCCGCCATGTGCTTGCATATGCCTGATGTTCAGCCAGTCAAGCAGATACTTGAAGAGCTGGATGAGTACGTATGTTGAGAGAATCAACCATAGATAAAAGTTGCCGGGTAACAATTCAGAACCTCATCTGGTATAATAGAGCATTCGCTGGCCTCGTGCAACGAAGGTGTGCTGCAAAACGAAAGAGGAGCATGTGATGGAAAATATATCGTTCGACCTTTTCAAACAGATCGACTTACGCGTTGCAGAAATCAAAGCCTGTGAGGACGTGCCAGGTGCGGACAGGCTTTACAAATTGACCATTGACATCGGTGAAGAGAGGCAGATCGTTGCCGGTATCAAGACTCACTACACCAAGGAGGAACTGATCGGTAAAAAGATAGCCGTAGTAGCGAACCTAGAACCAAGAACAATCAGGGGTCTGACATCGCATGGTATGTTGCTCGCAGCTTCTGACCATGAAAAAAAATCAGTAGTCCTTCTCACCACCGACAAAGAAATCCCGAACGGTAGCTCTATTTCGTAAACGTTCGCCGGAGCAAGAGAGAAAAGGGGCGCGGAACATGTTCTGCCCCGCCCCCCTGAAATTAGACCGATCTACTGTTACTCGCCGTGATATTTAAAAGAAAGGTTGAGTCTCACTCTAAAGGCGCTGACCTTGCCATTCTCGATGGCCACGTCCAGTTTCACAATCTCTGCAATGCGCAGGTCTTCCAGCGACTTGGAAGCGATTTCGATTGCATTTTTGGTCGCTTCTTCCCATGAATTCTTGCTCGTGCCAACGATCTCAATGATCTTATATACGCTCCCTTCCATAATGCCCTCCTCACGAGTGATGTACCGCTCCTACGAGCCGGCCTTTCTTCCAATATTAGCACGGCCAAAGGATATGTCAATCACTAAATGAGCTTTGTCCACGCGGAGCTTGATTTTTAGGCCTTTTCTGCTATTATGGATTCGAGCTGTCATACTGTTGAAACTGGGGTGACGCATGAAAAGCTATCGCAAAGAACTCTGGTTCGAAACCCCTCACCGCAGGGCGTTCATCAACATCACGCCTCAGGTCCAGCAATGCCTGGAGGAAAGCGGCATAAGGGAAGGGCTGGTGCTCGTTAATGCCATGCACATAACAGCCTCTGTCTTCATTAATGACGATGAATCCGGCCTTCACCACGACTTTGAGGTGTGGCTGGAGAAGCTTGCCCCCCATGAACCGGTTAAGCAGTATCGTCACAACGTGGGTGAGGACAACGCCGACGCCCACCTCAAGCGATCGGTCATGGGTCGAGAAGTCGTGGTTGCCATTACAGAGGGCAATCTCGATTTCGGACCGTGGGAGCAAATTTTTTACGGGGAGTTTGACGGAAGGCGAAGAAAGAGGGTGCTGGTGAAGATTGTAGGCGAGTGAGGATTATGTCAAATGAAATAAGGTCACTTCCGGTGGTGCGTTAAGCCGCACGGGGGTGAAGGTGGTGCCGATACCGCGGCTCACGTAGAGACGGGAGGCATCGATTCGGAATAGCCCTTCCGGATAAGGTGTCCTGAGGTGGGCCAGGCTGATGGCCGCTCCTGGCAGGCTCAGCTTGATCTGACCTCCATGCCAGTGGCCCGCCAGAGTCAAGGGTATCCCGCGCGCGGCAGCCTGGGGAAAAATCTCAGGGCGATGAGACAGAAGGAGTGTGGGTATTGCGGGATCGAGTCCGTGGAGCGCGGCTTCCAGGTCAGCGTGCCCTGTGCGAAGGTCATCGATTCCAGCGACGGCAAAGCTACCTTGCTCGGCCTTGATAACCTGATGCGCATTGACCAGAAGGGGAATCTGATACCGACGGAACGTTCTCTGAAGTTCGTTCGGCCTGCCATACCAGCGTTCGTGATTGCCCAGTGTGGCGAAGGTCCCGTACCGCGCCTGGACCCTGATAATCTCCTCCAAACAACCAGGGAGAAAAGCGATCGAATTTGAAATGAAGTCTCCGGTGATGACGAAAAGGTCTGGTCGGAGCGCGGTTACAGCGTCGACATAACGGCGTATCTCTTCACGGGTCATGTAGACGCCCGCATGGATATCAGTGAGCTGAACAACCCTCAGCGGAAGGCCGAAGGGCAAAGCTAGTTCCGGGACGTCGTAAGCTTTGCCGGCATAGAATGCACCGTATCCGGAAAAGACGAAGGGTGCTGTGGCGAGCCCGGCCACCCCGGCCCGGAGAAACCGACGGCGATCGGGATTTTCGGGCGGAGCGCTATGCTGACGGGCCGGCTCGCGACCGGACTGAACAAACATCCTCACCAATCCGCCGGCAATTTGCGTGACCGAAAGAAGCAGGGCTGAGAAGATAGAGCCCAAGGTCCATATGGCCGGGAGATAGAAAAGAGTAACCCGTGCCGCCATCGGTGGGTCAACCCATGCGATAGGCCTGGCGAGAACGTAGGCGTTCCTGAGAAAGAGCAGGCCGATGGCCGCGCCTACCACGTGGACGAATCCGGACTTGAAATGCTTGGGCCTGCGCGAACACAGAATCGCTTTCCTGGCGCGGAGAAACAGGTACATCTGGGCGAGCAGAGCAATGGTCAGGATGATCAGACGAAGCCTTGCGAACTGCATTCCGGGTATAGACTATCCTTCCGCCGCGCTCGGTTGCTTACCGGTCTCTTTAAGGAACAGCCTGAAGCCTTTCCCGCGGACGTCTTCCACGTAGTCGATGGCCACAATCGACGCGTTCCTCTGCACTGAAGAGACCGTCGGTTTGGACATCAGAAAGCTTATTCCTTCTACCTCGTAGTTCTGGTCGTTTTCTTTTGATTCATCCAGAATCAAGCCCAGCTTGGGCCCGCATCAGCCGCCTGTGTCAAAGGTGATTCTCACTTTCTTAGTCGCTGTCTCAGGAGTTCCTACGACTTGTCTGAATGCTTCTGCCGCCCGTTTAGTAATCTCTATCATACTACCTCCTCACTTAAGACTTTTTCCCGTCAGTATTTTCAGTATCTCAAGGTATCGTGCCCTTGCTTTTTCCACGATCTCAGGCGGAAGTTCCGGCCCGGGATACGTCTTGTCCCAGTCCAGGCTATTCAGGTAATCACGTATGATCTGCTTATCATAACTCTCCTGGGATTTGCCCGGCTTATACTCTTTAGCAGACCAGAATCTCGACGAGTCAGGCGTCAGCATCTCATCGATCACCTTGAGCTTTCCGTCGATAATACCGAACTCAAATTTGGTATCCGCAATCAGAATACCTCTTTTCTCTGCCACGTCACTCGCCTTCTTAAAGATCCGGATGCTTGCGTCCCGCAGCTGTTCGGCGAGAGACTGGCCTACAAAACCTGTCAGGTCATCAAAGCACATGTTGGTGTCATGACCCACCTCAGCCTTTGTACTCGGGGTGAAAATGGGTTCGGGAAGCTTTGCCGACTCCACAAGGTTTGGAATTAGGGTTATCCCACAAACACTGCCTGTCTCTCTGTAGTCTTTCCAACCGGAGCCTGCGAGGTAGCCTCTTACCACGCACTCTGCAGGCACCGTCTTCGCTTTCTTGACAACCATACTCCTGCCCTGTAACTGGTTCCGATACTTCTGCAAAGGCGCAGGATACTTCTCCACATCTGTCTCGAGCAGATGGTTCTCGATTATCTCCTCCATCTCGCGAAACCAGAACAGGGAGAGTTGTGTCAGGACCTTTCCCTTGTCTGGGATTGCCGTAGGCAGCACTACATCAAAGGCGGAGACCCTGTCTGTTGCCACAATCAGCAAATGTTCTCCCAGGTCATATACATCGCGCACTTTTCCCCTGCGCGGAGGAGATAGAAGAGGAAACTGCGTCTGCGAGATTACTTTTTCCATGAGTTATCCTCTCAGCAATGTTTCATTGAGCTTTCTCGAAGGCAGTTTTGGGGGCCCCACAAATGGGACAGACCCAGGTGTCGGGAATGTTTTCGAACGATGTTCCGGGCTTCACTCCTGAGGCCGGATCGCCCTGCTCAGGATCATATATATACCCACAAATCGTGCAGACACACTTAGCCATGGCTCCTCCCTTCCACCCATGTAATGTTAATAAAATTCATTGAGCATGCCCGCTACACGCGGAAATAATGGCTCCTGCCTTACGAGCGGCTTTTCCCGAAGCACCGGGACCTTCTCCTCGAAAATCGGCCGCTGATGCTGGTATAGCACCCCTAACGGTATACGTTCACCGAACTCCAGGGCCTTCTTGAAAGCCTCGACACGGTCGTTCGGGTCATACGCGGTTTCGACCGGGTAGCAGCGTTTCCTGTACCAGTCATACGTGTTGACCCTGTTGAACGTGACACAGGGCTGGAGGATGTCAACGAGGGAGAAGCCTTGATGTTTGATGGCTTCTTTCATCAGCTCTTTCAGATGATCAATGTCACCCGCAAACCCTCTGGCGACGAAACTGCAATCCATGGCAACTGCCAGCACCATCGGGTTGAACGGCTGCGCCAGAGCCCCGAAGGGCTGCGTTTTTGACGCTGTGCCTTCCATACTTGTTGGCGAAGCCTGTCCTTTCGTGAGACCGTAAATCTGGTTATCGTGCACAAAGAGCGTGACATTAATGTTCCGCCTCATCGCATTCAGCAGGTGATTTCCTCCTTCGCCGTAACAATCTCCGTCACCGCAGAACACAAAGACGGGCATGGCGTGGTTAGCAAGCTTCAACCCCGTTGCAACCGGAAGACTCCTGCCGTGCAAGCCATTAAAGGTGTTGCACCTGACATAGTGCGGAAACTTCCCTGACTGGCCTATTCCCGAGACAATGGTAAACTGATGAGGTGCGAGGTCAAGTTCGACCATCGCTTGCTGGAAAGCTTTACGGATGCCGAAATTACCGCATCCGGGACACCATGCCGGTGTCCTGCCTTCATACTCTTCCAACGTGTGCATCTATCTCTCCTGATAGGCTTTCCACAGTAAACGGACGCCCGTCGTACTTCAGGATGTGGCTACCAAAGGAGTATCCTGTTTCCGAGCGCACGAGTGTAGCAAACTTTCCCATGGCATTCTGCTCGACGCAGATCGTCTTCTTTGCACCCCTGAGCAGCGCAAGGTAATCAAGTTTCTGCGTGTTTGGGAAAGGATAGATCTCACTGAAGTGGAGCATTGCTATGTTGCGTGGCGCGAGCCTCTCGACAGCCTCCTTCATCACGCCGTACGTCGAGCCCCAGCCAACAACAACGACTTCGGGCCTGTCACTGCCGTGGAGCGTTGGAGGCTCTATCTCAGCCTTAATAAGCGGCATTTTTTTCAGTAAACGCTTATCTACCATTCTACGTCTCGTCTCTGCATCCTCGACTATATGACCTTCCTCGTCATGCTCATCGCTGTCTGTGACAATAAGGTGCTGTCCATCCCCGGGAATCCCGAGAGGCGACACTCCGTTACCGGTCAAAGCATGGCGCTTATAGGTCCGGAGTCCGCGGAACGCATCGCCGCGCAGCCTGTAATCCACAGTATGCAGCGTTTCGAGATTGAGCGAGTCGTAGGACCAGCTCGTATCTGCGAGGTACTGGTCGGTTAGAAGAATAGCCGGAATCTGGTATTTTTCCGCGAGATCAAAGGCCTTGCTTGTAAGGTGGACGGCTTGCTCAGCTGTGCCCGGGGCAAAGATCACGCGGGGGAATTCACCGTGACCGGCGTAGAGAGCAAAGAGCAGCTCTCCCTGTTCGGTACGGGTGGGAAGGCCGGTAGCCGGCCCGGGTCTCTGAGCGAGGCCGATTACCAAAGGCGTCTCCGTCATGGCCGCAAGAGAGAGCCCTTCCACCATCAAGGAAAAACCGCCGCCGGAGCTGGCAGTCATGCTCCTTATCCCGCCGAAGGAGGCGCCGATGGCCATGTTGATGGCCGCGATCTCATCCTCTGCCTGTTCCACCACGATGCCGCACTCAAGCGCTTTTCCTGCGACAAAGTTAAAGGTACCGGTTGAAGGGGTCATGGGATAGCCGGAGTAAAATTTGCAGCCTGACAGCACGGCACCGAGGCCGATGGCTTCATTCCCTGTAATAAGCATTTTCTTCTGCCCGGCGGCAGGCAAGGTGAATGAGCAGCGGAGACATTCCCTCCCCGCCAGTGCATGGCCGGCCTCGATAGAGTCCAGGTTGGCTTTGACGACCTGCTCACCCTTTTGTTTCAACTCGTCTTTGATCACCTCGCGGGCGATGGCAGGGTCCATGCCCAGCATGCCCAGCACTGCGCCCGTGGCCACTGTGTTTGACATGATCTTGCTTCCGCCCTGTTTGACGGCGATTTCTGTGAACGGTAAATTAAGGAACGCAGGTCTTTCAAACTTCTCCTTGAGAGCGGCTGCATCATAGACAACCATGCCGCTATCAGAGAGTTCCTTCTCGTGGTCGGTGATGCTCTGCCGGTCAAGGGCAACGAGGATATCCACGGGATCCCTCGAAGCTGTTACCGGCCGGTCCGATAGTCGTATCTGAATGAAATTGTGTCCGCCCCTGATGCGTGACTCGTAATCCTGATGGCTAAAAACAAAGTATCCGGCCCTTGTGAAGATCTTTGACAGAACCGTGCCGACAGTGTCGACACCCTGCCCCGCTTCACCACCGATCTTTACCGTGTAATCCAAAAATCCTCCGGAGATTTTGCAGAACTCGAAGCTTGGATACTCTTCCCTGCGATGCTAGATTTTAAGCCTCCCTCGTAAGCTTGTCAAGGCAGAACAAGGACCGCCACCTGCGGTGGCTCAAGGACCATCCCGCTTGCGGCGCGATTCGATGACCGCTGCGCTTGAGGACCGGCATAGCCGGCTCGAGGACCGGGAGCTACGCTCCCTTGAGGAGCGCTTGCGCTTTAGGCAAGTACCTCAAGGCCGAAGGCCGATCCTCAAGGAAACGAAGGTTCCGGTCCTCGAGCTGCCGAAGGCAGCGGTCGTGCCCATGGACAAATCCTTCTCTAAATCTTACATTAGTTGCGAGGTTTCACCACATGTCTACACCACGGCTCTGTTGCCTCGTCAGCATCATAATCTTATTTTTGAGTACCGCTGGGATGCTCCATGGGCAGGAGCAAGAACCGCTCGACTACGCATTGAAGGTCTCTATTGACGTTCAGTCGTCAAAGGTCGAGGGTGTTGCATCGATCAGGCTGAGGGCAGGAGAGAAAATTCTGCTGCAAAAAGGGCCGCTTCGCATTCGCGATGTGCATCTTAATGGAAAGAGTGTGAAGATCCGCGAGCAGGACGGGGCTATACCAATCACGGCTCTGCGGCCCGACGTGCTCCGCATCAGGTATGAAGGCATCTTTAGACCTCACGGGGCTACTATTGGCCAAGAGCCTCTCGAATACGCAAGCGTCATCGATGAGCAAGGAATATCCTTGACAGGAATCTGGTATCCGAAGGTAATCTCCCCCCGTCTCTGTCGGTACCAGCTCACAGCCACCCTACCGCGCGGTTTTGAAGCAGTTTCCGAGGCAGATGTTATTCAGGAGAGGATACGCGAGGGAAAAGGAGTTTTCACGTTCCGATTTCCGTATCCGCTCGACGAGATAACGCTCGTTGCATCGGACCAGTATAAGGTGGCAACAGACCGGTTCGGAGGCGTGGATATTCTTGCCTATTTCTTCCAGGCAGATGCCGAACTGGCGCAGACGTACATCGAACAGACAAAAAGATATCTGAAACTTTATGGAGATATGCTCGGACCTTACCCTTACAAGAGATTCTCCATCGTCGAGAACATACTTCCCACAGGTTACTCGATGCCCACCTTCACACTGCTCGGCCAGGAGGTTGTCCGGCTGCCCTTCATACCGCAGACTTCGCTGGGTCACGAGGTCCTCCATCAATGGTTCGGGAATCTTGTCTACATCGACTACGCAAAGGGCAATTGGGCTGAGGGGTTGACCACCTACCTGGCCGATCATCTTTTTGAGGAGCAGAAGAACGCCGGCGCTGCTTACCGAAAGGCCCTCCTCATTGATTATCAAAGTTACGTGCATGAGGGAAACGAGTTTCCACTGGCTGACTTCAGGGGCAGGACAGATTACGCGTCGAAGGCGATCGGGTACGGCAAGGCTGCGATGGTATTCCACATGCTCAAGAAAAGCCTTGGCAACGACATTTTTCTGAAATCCCTCAGATACTTCATCGGCGCGCACCGCCACCAGAGAGCCTCGTGGGAGGATCTGCAGGAGGCATTTGAGAAGGGATCCGGCAAGGACCTCGCCTGGTTTTTCAAACAGTGGGTGCATGAGAAGGGCCTGCCCGACCTCTCCCCGGAAGATTCGCATTCAATCCCCAAATACGGCGCGTGGGAAACGAGTGCAATGCTCGTTCAATGGGAACGGCCGTATATACTTGACGTACCAATGACCTTGACCTGGAACGGCGGGAAGAAGGCAGAAACTTGTCACGTGGAGGAGAAACGGACGAGGCTCAGTGTGGACACCGGGCCCATGCCTGAAAAAATATCGGTGGACCGGGAATATGATGTTGCGAGGAGGCTTTCCAGACAAGAGTTTCCGCCTGTCATAGCGCGTTTGCTGGGAAGCGAGAAAACGCTGCTCGTGCCCTCGCAAACTGGGGCTGGCATCTATAGGGAGGTCATTGACGCGTTTCTCCAGAGAGGCGTTCTCTTGAAGGATGCAGCGTCTCTGACAGACGCAGACCTGGCGAGTGCATCTCTCATTCTGATGGGCGTGGACAACCCTATTGCACGACAGCTCTTTGGCGTGGTCAAGGCGGACGGGGGTTCCAGCATCAGTGTCAGGGAAAATCCGTTCAACCCCTCGCACGTGGCGGCCATCGTCCATGGCAGTTCGCAAGAAGAGGTGACTCTGGCCTTCGACAAGATGTTCCATTACGGCAGGTATAGCCACGCGGCTTTCGAGCACGGCAGAAATATCAGCAAGGGTGTTAATGATACCGAAAGCGGCATAACACGCGAAGTGATTGCGCTGCCGCAGCTTGACCAGTCAACCCGCGATACCCTGGCGAAAATCATCGCGCAGGTCGCGACAAAAAAGATCGTGTACGTTGGTGAATCGCACGACCGCTTTTCCGACCACCTCGTCGAGTTGGAAGTAATTAAGGCTTTGCACCGGCAAGGCCGCACCATAGCTATCGGGATGGAAATGTTCCAGAGGCCGGCCCAGCAGGCGCTTGACGACTATATAGCGGGTAAGATAGACGAGAGACAGTTCCTTAAGGGAAGCCGGTACTTCGCTGGATGGGGATTTGATTACAACCTGTACAGGCCCATCCTCGAGTATGCCCGCGCTGAAGGTATTCCTGTCGTGGCGCTCAACACAGAGCAAGAGATTGTCAGCAAGGTCTTTCACAGCGGCCTTAACAGCCTATTCCCGGAAGAAAAAGCAAAGATCCCTGCACGGCTCGACTTATCTGACAAGGCATATGAGGAACGGCTCAGAAAAGTGTTCAAGGAGCATGAAGCCTGGAGAGAGGAACGCTTTGACTTCTTTTACCAGGCGCAAGTCGTCTGGGATGAGACCATGGCTGAGTCTGTTTCCGACTTTCTGAAAACGCATCCTGCTTACCAGATGGTCGTGCTCGCCGGCAGCGGCCACCTTGCATACGGGTCGGGCATACCGGGCAGAGTCGCGCGAACCACCCGATTTCAATCCACCATCATACTGAACGGCCCCGACATCGAAAAGGACGCTGCTGATTACGTGCTCTCACCGCAGGCTGTGACATACACGCCGGCCCCGAAGCTGATGGTCTTCCTGACAGAAGAGAGCGGTAAAGTGATGATTAAAAGCTTCCCTGAAGGCAGCATCTCCGAGAAGGCAGGAATGAAAGCCGGTGACGTTATCCGTTCGATCGACGACGTTCCCATCCGCTCCATAGATGACGGGAAGATCGAGCTACTCTTCCACAAGAAAGGTGACACGATAAATGTTGGCGTGCTGCGGAAGGAACCTTCAGGAGAAGAGAAGGGGCTGGAGTTCCAGCTTATCCTCTGACTCGACCCTTCACACTCGACCCTTCACACTGTTTTATAAAACACTGAGGGTCGTCTGCCAGGAAATCATCACGCCCCTTCGAGCGGGCGTACGCACAGGCTATTGCCCTGCAGCCACGGCAATTGGCCCATCTGACGCATTGACCGCATTTGCCCTGGTACGCACTTCTATCACGGAGAAGGTTGAGCACATTCGATGTGGCCCAGATTTCCCTTAACGAGTCGGTCCTTATATTGCCTATTGGTATTGGTAGCCTCCTGCACGGGGTGATGGTGCCGTCAGGAAGAAAGGTGAGCCCTGACACGCCTGCTGCACAGCCGCCCACCGGTGTGGGACCAAGATCCTCTGCGCCATCCTCGCTCAGCTGGGAAGCGATAGGATCCCCGGTAACTATCTGAAGCCCCGGAACGTGCAACGAAAAGGCCGTCTCGTAAAGCCTCTTTACTTCGGAGGCCTCGAGCATTTCCGCGATAAGTCCGCTCCCCCTGCCCGCAGGCACGAGCCGCGAGAAACCGAGCCTTTGTGCGCCGAGCTTAGAGGCGAGGTTCGCAAAATCGATCAGGTAGTCACCATTTATCCTGGAGAGGGTCGCATTCAGGGTCACGGTGATACCCGCTTGAAGCAGATACTCTACGCCGCGCAAGGCTTTACTGAAGCTTCCCCGACCTCGTATCTGATCGTGAATCTTCTCTGGCCCCTCCATGCTCACCTGAACGCCTTGGACGCCATGCGCTGCAACCTCCTGTGCCTTGTCAGGCGTGATTAAGGTCCCGTTGGTGAGCAGATAAGTCTCACCCCTGTTGTCTCTGATTTCTCTGAGCACATCGAAGAGATCGGCGCGTAGAAAAGGCTCGCCACCCGTGATGTTGTAGCTGAGTGCGAACGATAGACCATATGCATCCTCCCACGCCTCGACCATCTCCTTTACGTCTTTGATAACACGCCTGATCTCGGAAAAAGGGACTTCGTTTTCGCAGGTTCCTGATTGGTAGCAGTGAGTGCACCTCAGGTTACATTGCTCGCTCAGGTGCCACTGAATAAAAAAGTCGAATGGTTGGCGCGCCAACATAAGTAAACCTGTTACGAGTTTCGAGTTACGGGTTACAAGTTACGGACAGAAATCTGTTACAAGTTACAATCAACACCGCGTTACAGGTTAACTCAGAATCTAACAATTTTTCTTGTAGCCTGTAACGGTTCTTGCTCTTAACCTGTAACAATTTTTTGCTTGTAACCGGTAGGCAACCAGAGTACAAAAAATGGGCAGACACGAAAGACTCTTAACAAAGAGCGCCATACCACTTCCGTATCTGCCCTGTTCGTTCGTTGCTGAACCAGCAACGTTTAACTCTTTCAGCTCTTTCACTTGTGGCATAACGTTACCGGACGGTCTTTAGCCGCTTTCTTCATGGCGCCCCAGAACGCAGCCTCTTTAAGTAGTGCTTCCTTCTTCATCCTCGCTCACCTCCTTTCTGATCTCAATGTGGGTTACCCCATTCCAATTCTAAGCAGCAACGAGAAAGATGTCAATCGAAATATCTATAACTATCCGAACATAGATTCCTTTCGGCTATGGATTACGCCCCGTCAGGGAATCTTGAACGTGCGTGTTTTTCTCTGACTTTCAGCACCGGGTCAGCCCGTGTTAGCCTGTTTCGGACAGGAGAAATCAGCTTGAGCACCTCTTCGTCACCGAGGTCGTACCATGACCTGTACGCGTCGGCCACAGCATAAGGAAAGCCGCTCCTCACGTTAAGACAGAAGATCACGTCGACTTCCGGCAGGATCCGCTCGACGGTCCTCTCTGAAGCAGTGGGAACAGCAACGACGACCTGTTGCGGAGCCATTTTTCTCACCCATTGTATCGCGGCAATCATCGTGTAGCCGGAAGCGAGTCCGTCATCCACGATGATCACATGCCTGCCCTTCAACTCGGGAAGAGGCTTGGCTCCTCTGAACCTTATGCTTCGCTGTTCGATCACGCGCAGCGTTTTTTCCGCCTGTTTCCGTATCTGGTCCGGGGTCAGCCCCAACTCCTTCACCAGATTTTCGTTGAGCACCATCTTTCCATCCGGGCTCAGCGCACCGAATCCCGCCTCAGGATTTCCTGGAATCTGCAGCTTTCGCACAATGATCAGGTCCATCGGCAGCCCGGTTACGCGGGATATTTCAGACGCAACAGGAACACCGCCCGATGGGATTGCGAGCAGTACGGTGTCAGCGTGTTTGTAACGTGCAAGTTCTTTTCCGAGAAGTTGACCCGCCTCGTACCTGTCCCTGAATACTTTCACGCGGTTCTTTAAAGCTCCTTGCTCGACCAGTTCGCCCATCGCCCATCACCTTTCACTTGTTCTGCTCTTGCGTTCTCGCATCTGAAATTCCGAGAATTCACTTCTCGCGGCCCTTGCTCGACCTTTCCCTTGACCTCGTGTCTCTGTAATATAAGTCCAATTTCCTCTGCTTTAAATAGCAGAAATCGTAGTATAATCTCGGTGTGAATCTGCCAAAGAGATTACTTGGGCGAACCGGGGTTCAGGTAAGCATACTGGGCCTCGGCGGAGAAGGAATCCTGCGCACGCTCGGGCGCGACAAAGAGGCCCATGAATTGATCAATGCCGCCATCGATCTCGGCGTAACCTACTTTGAATCGGCCCGAGCATACTCGGGAAGCGAAAGTTATTACGGAGATGCACTACGCGAACGACGGGAGGACATATTCCTCTCAAGCAAGTCCCACGCGCGCGACAAAGAGGGGGCCGCCGCTCATCTGGCGCAAACACTCAAAGCTATGAAGACGAAATATCTGGACCTCTGGCAGATCCACGACGTAAGGACCGAAGACGAGATGGAAGAGATTTTTGGACCGGATGGCGCCCTGGAAGCCTTTGTAGAAGCCAAGAAAAAGGGGGATGTGCGCTTTATAGGGGTTACTGGTCATGATAACCCGGCGGTTTTGAGACGCTGCCTGCAGAAGTTTAACTTTGACACCGTGCTTCTGCCTGTAAATCCGGCTGAGCCTCAGTATGAGAGTTTTCTGACCGAAGTCATCCCGGTGGCAGTTGCGAAACGGATGGGAATCCTTGGCATGAAAGTCTATTTCCGAGGCCTTGCCCAACGCCTTCCATGGTACTCAGGTATGGAACGTTTTTTCCGTTTCGCGCTGACCCAGCCTATCACGGCCGCGGTTATAGGATGCGACAATCTCATGCAGCTCTCTGATAATGCCGACATGGCCAGGAGGTTTGAGCCCATGTCCGACAGGGAAGCAACGGAACTAATTGACGCGACAGCCCCTTTTGCGCGACAACTGATGTATTACAAACCCTGAGCCCCGTTCTGCCGTCCAACCGAAGCTCGTCACGGCAGACTCTTGAGAAACTCCGCCACGTAAGGCCCCCACAGCGCGCCTTGCCACTGATTCTGATGGCCCAAACTTTTTTCCTCCGGTGTAATGAGCACGGACCTACCGCTCTTAACTTTTGCCATGGCGCGTTCCATTACTTTGAGCTCAGCCGGATTCAGCAAATCATCGGCAAAGTTGATGGCAAGTATCTTTGCTTTGATGCTCCCGAGGTCAGGCTCCGGGTTGTAGTCGAATGATGCTTCCCAGCGGTACAGGTAGTCGTTCGTATCAAGACGTTTTGCGCTTTGAACGATTTGATCATAGTACGCCAAAGCTTTCTCGCGGGTTGGCGCCACCTCCTGCAGATGAGTAGCGCTGTCTGTCATGACGGTGAAAATGGGAGCCACAAAGGCAAAGCGGGTTGGCGGTGTCGTGTAATTGCCATCTTTCCAGTCCGGGTCATTACGAATCGCTTCGATTATGACCCGCCTCCACAGGAGGTTCCTCCCTGAGATCTCCACGGGCTGACTCGTGAGGGCAACGGCGCCGTCCATCATGTCCGGGTAGCGTTCGGCCCAGAGCCAGGTCTGCATGCCGCCCATCGAGGTGCCCATAACCAGCCGGAGATGCTTTACGCCCAGACCTTCTGTGACGAGCCGGTATTGTGCATCCACCATATCACGATAGCCGTACCGGGGAAACCTGGTCTTGAGGCCGTCACTCGGTTTCGAAGAGCGGCCCAGCCCTATGCTGTCCGCGAAGATGAGATAATAGCTGCCGGCGTCCAGAGGTTGTCCTTGTCGAAACAGGGTCTCGGTAAAGGAAGGCGCGAGCCACCCTGCTCCGGTCCCGGTTGTACCGTGTAGTAGCAGCACCGCATTAGCGATATTGCCGGAGGAGTCGCGCTGCGGGGTGCCGATGGTAGTGTAACCGAGCTTCAGCTCCGGAAGAACCTCACCGCTTTGGAACTTGAAATCACGCGCTACGAACGTACCATCCTGCCGGTTTGGCAGGGTTCGCACGTCATCCGCGCCAATGGCGGTAACGACCATGACAAAGACGGCAAAAGCAGTGACACCGAGTAATCCGCACATACTCATGACTCTCATAGGAACCCCCTTTCCAGTGCCGTGAGTATACCGGTAAGCGGATTGGTAGTCAATGAGCTTCTCCGCTCGCCTTGGAGTGCTGGAATGTAACCGTTCTCGTTACATAGTTTTAACACCCTTGGGAGTCTGTCCTTATGCAGCCTTCGTCGCGCAACGTCTGGTGCTGAGCGTCTTCAAAACTATATCCTCTCACGTAGTACGATCCTTCTGATCCATTGTCTTCCACCTCGATGTAGGTGCATACCTTTCCGTCTATCCACGTTCCCGTGTTAGCGTAGATATGTTTATATTCCTTACAGGGGGAGGACGTCTCCTCTCTGCCGAGTATGGAGTGAAATCCGTGAAGACCGAAGTTATGGGTGTGCCCAAAAATGAGGATTTTGGGAGAATAGGGCTTACCTGTCAGGAAAATCCAAGAAGCGGCGGGTACCAGCGTGCCTACGTCGTCAACGGGTGCTATCTCGCGGGGAACAACGTCCTGACGCTGATTCCACTTCTTGTATATGGCCTCATAGTATTCTAATACGTCGGTACAGGTTGGGTCGGGTGAGAATCCGTCCAGACCGTTCATAAGGAACGTATCGTCTGCGCGTATAGTTGTTCCCTTTATCGCTTCAAAAAACTCTCCCGGTAAAGTCTCTTTTAGGCCGGTCTTGATCATGCCTTGAAGAACTTCCATAAGGTCAAGCATGGTCCCCACGCGCGCAGTATACTCAGCCCCCAGTCTGGTGATGAAAAAACCCTCAGGCAAGTGGCTGTTTGGATGACTCCATGTATCGGGCGCGTTAAAAAGACAATAGCGGCTGCCATGCTCCGCAAAGATAACCTCGTCTCTTTGATATAGGCCCATCCCCGGCGCTGTATCCAGAAAATTGAAGCTGTCAAAGCCATTTGCCGGAGTAAAGATATTGCTGATTAGCATGTCATGGTTTCCCGGAACGTAAGAGACTTTGACGCCGCTTGTTTTTCTGCAAAGGCTTTTTAACGCCGTGACAATGGGTCCGTTCTCGGGCGCAGTCAGTATGTCCATGAAATCCATGGTCGGTATGTGATGCATCGGGCAGAGCCAACCGTCGAAGAGATCCCCTAGGATAATGAGCTCCGCGACATCTTCCCGTTCGCCCAACCAGTTAAGAAATGCCGTAACCGCAGGAATGTTTTTATTCAACCATGCATACGCATGCGAATAGCCGTCACCTTGGGGAGAGAAACTGAAGTGGTTGTTCATGTGCAGGTCGCTGATGAAGACCAGCTTATTTCTCCTGCCGTTCATGGTACCCTCCTTTTCCTTCTTCTCGTATAATTTTGTTTCCATTATACCGGTAGGCTGAAGAATCGGAAAGAAGATTTTAGTGGCACTTCCTTAAGCTTCAGGGTCTTGATTTCCCATGCGAATGGGTGTTAATAATTCCGTGAGGAATCCAGATGGAAAAATACCGAGCCCTCCTACCCACCATCCTGATGACCCTATACTTCGCCTACGGCTCGAATATGGATCTCCTGCAGATGGGTGACCGATGCCCTGGTGCGGTTACGGTCAGTAGGGCTGAGTTGCCTTCTTACCGGTTCATTATCAATACGGGGGGAGTAGCCACGGTTGTGCCAGATCCACCCTCAACCGTTCAAGGGCTTCTCTGGAAGATCAGCAAGAAAGATGAACGCTCTCTTAGCCGTTACGAGGGGGTGAAGCATGGGATATACAAAAAAGCTTTCGTCAGGGTCCGATTGCCCAATGGCACAACGACCAGGGCTCTCATCTACGTGGCTGCAGACAGTCATCAGGGAACGGCCCGCCCCGGATATCTTGAGAAGGTTGTTTCAGGGGCAGAAGGGTGTGGGCTGCCCGAGTCTTACATCGATCAACTGAAGCGCTGGCAACCCTGAGGGCATAGTACCGAGTAGTCTTTCACACAAAATATTCAGAGAAAATTTCACCAAAATTTCACCTTGACAGCACATTTGCCTTCATTTATAGTCCTGATAGGAGGCTTCTTATCAAGGTCAGGGAGATGGTCAGGGATGAGGCTCTTGCGCGAGCGCGAGGGGTTCAGGACTGAGGATAGTGATCCGCTTCTAAACCAGCACGTGGCCTTCGTGCTTGGCCGATATTGCACAATGAGGTATCACCCATGCAAATAAATCGTAGCAAAGGACTCGCGAGTCGGATCCAGAACCTCTTCACGGAGACGTTCGGGATGAGTCGAGCAGTGGCACTCACCTCTATTATTCTAATAATTCTGATTGTTGTTTTTGCCGTTTTCTGGTTCTTCCATTCGGCTCCGCCAGATACCATTACCATTACTACCGGGCCGGAAGGAAGTGTCTTCCAGTCGATTGCCCAGAGATACGCCACCATCCTGGCACACAACGGGGTGAAGTTGAAGATCCTTCCTTCCCAAGGCTCGCTGGAGAATCTCAAGAGGCTCCTGGACCCCTCGTTCCATGTCGACGTCGGCTTCGTTCAGGGCGGCGTGGCCGGTGGGCTGCATATCGATAAACTGGTCTCACTGGGGAGCATCAACTATGAACCGCTCGTGATCTTTTATTCCAGCGCTAAGCCGGTAGAGCTGCTTTCCGAGCTCTCCGGCAAGAAGCTTGCTATCGGTCCCGAGGGCAGCGGAACACGAACCCTGGCATTGGCCCTGCTCAAGGCCAACGGCATAGAACCCGGCGGCGCAACCGCGCTGGTAGATATGGATGCAGATGACGCGGCAAAAGCCCTGGTCGAGGGTACGGTTGGGGCCGCATTCATGATGGGCGATTCCGCATCTCCCCAGGTCATGCTTAAGCTCCTGCGCACGCCGGGAATCCACATGTACAATTTCATCCAGGCCGACGCTTACGCACGAAAGATCGTCTATTTGAACAAGCTGGAACTACCGGAGGGGTCTATCGATTTCGGCAAGAACATCCCCGCGCACGATGTCTGGCTGATCGCCCCAACGGTTGAACTGATTGCACGGCCCGATCTCCATCCCGCGCTCTCCGATCTTTTGCTTGAGGCGGCGACTGAAGTACACGGAAAAGCTAGCCTGCTAAAGCGCCAGGGCGAGTTTCCCGCCCCGCTGGAGCATGAATTCCGCATAAGCAGCGATGCCACCCGCTTCTACAAATCGGGCAAGAGTTTTATCTATCGTTCTCTTCCCTTCTGGCTGGCAAGCCTGGTGAACCGTATCCTCGTGGCATTTGTGCCGATGGTAGTGCTCTTGATCCCGGTGGTCCGCATCATCCCCGGTGTCTATCGGTGGCGCGTCAGGTCACGCATCTACCGGTGGTACCGCCTGCTGCTGGTACTCGAGCAGCAACTGGTCGCGGCCTCCGGGTCAGAGAAGCGGGAAGCATTGCTCTCGCGGCTCGATCAGATCGACGAGGAAGTCAACAAAATGAAAATACCGGCTTCCTTTGGCGACCAGTTCTACGTCCTCCGCCAGCACATAGGTTTTGTCCGCAGCCGGCTCGTGGAGGGCACGCAAGGGCACTGATACCACGCTACGACCTGTACCAGAAGTCCCAAATTCCAAGCTCCAAGCTCCAAACAATCCCAAATTTACCAAATGTCAAATATTGAGGAACGGTAGCGCCCGGCGTAAGGCGTCTCTCTAGATTTTGTGAATTTGAATCACCCGCAAGCGGGTACCCGGAAATTGTTTGAGATTTGGAAATTGAGATTTGGAATTTAGTCCGGCGAATTGCAAATATGTTTGGCTAATACCTCTGTGCGGCCAGCACTGTTGCACCCACAGCACCTATCAATCCCAGCGCTGATATGAAGAGCAGCCCGGCCGCGTAAGAACCGGTAGCAGCGATCAAGAAACCAATCGCCGCAGGCGCCATGGCCGATCCAAAGTTGGCCAGCCCGTTGTCGATACCGATCCCTGTGGCCATGATGGGGCCAGGGATGATGTGCTGCATGATGGCGTAGTAGACGGGTGTGCCCATTCCCCACAGGGTCATCCCCAGCACCATCAGCGAGCCGCTCGCCACGGGTCCGCGAACCAGTGCCGCGAGCCCGATACAAAGGGCTGCTCCTGACAGGCTCATCGCGCAAAGAACAGCCCGACGACCGATGCGGTCCGAGAGGAACCCGAATACAAGGGAAGAAAGGAAAGAGCCAAGGTACGGAAGGGAGGCGAAAAGCACCATGCCCCGCACGTCGAAACCTCTCTCATCTCGCAGGTATTTGGGAAGCCAGGTGGTGAGCCCGGACAAGGTGGCCAGCACCGCGAAATGATAGACCACCATCAGCCAGAAGCGGTAGTTGCGAAGGAGGCGCGAAAGCTGGTCTTTCGCCCCCGCACTCTTACCCTTCTCAGAGTCCCGGCTCTCGGTTATGTAGTTTCTCTCCCTTATCCCGAGTCTCGCCATCTTTTCCGGCGCGTCGCCGGTCAGAAACCAGACACTTGGTATGACTAGGATGAGAATCAGAGCTGCCTGCAGGAAAAAGACCGAGCGCCAACCCCACAAGCCGAGAGTGAGGGAGAGTAGAGGCACGGCAACCGTCATACCTACGCGCTGCCCGCTTGTCCAGATGGCGTTGGCGCCTCCCCGCTCCGAAGGCGGGAACCAGTACCGAATGTAACGGTTTGTGAGCGGGAGCAAGGGCCCCTCGGCAATACCGCGCGTCACCCGTCCAACCAGCATCATCGAGTAGGAACTCACGGCTCCCATCCAGATCGCTGCAACTGTCCAGAGGCCTGCCATCACGGTCAGGACTTTTCTCGGGCCCCAGCGATCGGCAGCGGGTCCGAAGAAGATGTTCGAGAGGGCGTAGGGCAGGAGAAGGAACGTCATCAGCAGCCCCTGCTTTCCCGGGCTTCCCTCCAGACCCATGTCTTTGACAAACCCCCGGTCAGCAAGCAAGAGGGAAAGGCCTGTCCGATCGAAGGCCCAGAAGAGGAATGCTATCCAGACCATCGCGACCACCACGTAGCGATACCTGCCAACGCGGGCCGCTGCACCATCTGACGCAGCTGATGCTCCGGCCTGATTTTTCACCGGTCTATCCCTCCGCAGTAGAAAGTTTAGATGTCAAGATCTGCCTTTCGCACGTAAACATCATGTACATGCGCGGATCAGATTCCGCGCGGGATGAGCAGATTATTGAGGTGACTTCTTTATAACCTCTCGTAGTGCCAGGATCAGTTTCTCTCTATCCGGCGCAACGTACTGCTCAAGAGGGGGGCTGAAAGGTATGGGTATATCGGGGCCGCACACCCGCTTGGGATGCGACTTGAGAAGCGCATAGGTCTCCTCATCTTCAACCACAAGCGAAATTATTTCGGCGGCAGCACCGCACGTGGCGCAAGCCTCATCCACTACCACCAGCCTGCCAGTCTTTGCCACCGAAGCCCTGATGGCAGCCCTGTCCAGGGGTACGAGAGTGCGTGGGTCGATTACTTCCAGAGAGATGTCCTCTTTTGCCATCTCGGCAGCCGCATCGAGAGCCACGTGTACCATCCGCGCGAGGGCGACAACGGTTACGTCCGCACCTTTCCTCTTCACCTCTGCCAGACCGAGAGGGATGGTGTATTCCTCCTCAGGAACCTCGCCCGTTATATCCCCCAGAAGCCTGTGCTCAAAATAGATCACGGGGTTGTTATCTCTTATGGCTGTTTTGAGTAGCCCCTTGACGTCGCGAGGTGTGCTGGGCAGGATAATTTTGAGCCCTGGAGTATTCATGTATATCGGATAAGGACTGATGGAGTGTTGGGCTGCCATGAACTGTCCGGTGCCGACGGTCATCCGAATAACAATGGGGAATTTTGCCTGTCCCCCGAACATATAGGTGATCTTTGCGGCCTGGTTCACCATCTGGTCCATGGCGACAAAGCCAAAGGTGGCCATACCGATATCAACCACCGGCCTGAAACCCGAACCTGCAAGCCCTACTGCGGCACCAACAAAGCCCGATTCGCTTATGGGCGTGCCGCGTACCCTGGCTTCGCCGAATTCCTGTCTCAGTTCGTAGTTGATATTGGTGCCGAAATACAAAGTCTTTTCATCTCGCCTGAATTCTTCGCGCAGTGCTTCCAGAACTGCCTGCTGATACGTTATCTCCCTCACCCCGCGACCTCTCCGTTCATTAATCTTCTTCTATTCCGAGTAGACGCCCTTCAGCGCATCCTCAGGATCCGGGAATGGGCTCTCAATGGCGAACCCGACCGCATCCTCCACACGGGACATTACCTGGAGATTTATCGCTTCCTGCCCGGCCCGATCCAGAACCCCGTTAGTCAAGAGCTTCTGCTCGAAGCGCTTAATAGGGCATCTTTCTTTCCACGCTTCAACTTCATCCTTTGGGCGAAGGTCAGGAAAGTAACCTCCCTCGAAGTGATGGCGCCAGCGATAGGTCCTGAATTCGAGGAAGTGTGGGCCTTCTCCCGATCTTGCAGCAACCACCGCCTCCTGAGCGGCCTCGTATACTTCGACGACGTCGTTCCCATCAACGACTCTTCCGGGTATCGCGTACGCACGCGCCCTTTCAGCGACGCTTGACAGGCGCACGACATCCCATATAAGCGTGTTCGCACCGTAAAGATTATTCTCACAAGCGAAGATGATGGGGAGCTTCCATATCGAAGCCAGGTTGAGCGATTCATGAAACGCGCCCTCATTGCTGGCGCCGTCACCAAAAAAGACGACTGTAACTCTATCTTTGCTCTCCAGCTGGGCAGCCAGCGCTGCGCCCACAGCAATAGGAAGGCCCGCACAGACTATCCCGTTGGCGCCAAGCATTCCAATGCTGAAGTCGGCGATATGCATGGAACCGCCTTTACCTTTACAGTATCCGGTTTTTTTGCCATAAATCTCTGCCATCATGCGCTTGAGGTCCGCACCTTTGGCAATGCAGTGACCATGACCCCTGTGATTGCTGACAATCCGGTCATCCACCCCCAGATGCGCACAGACGCCCACTGCCACTGCTTCCTGACCGATGTAGGAGTGGATGAGCCCGGGAATGGCACCACTGGCCCACTCCCGGACAGCCCTCTCTTCAAAGCGGCGGATGGTCAGCATCTTGGTGTACATGCTGATAAGTTCTTCTCTCGTTATTGACACTCCTCGATTCTCCTTCACTAGGACGTATCGCTACATTCCGTCGACGAGTCTACACGATGGTCTCGGCTTCTCTGTGTATCATCGATTCCGTGAGATTGCAAGCAAAAACTAGAAGACAAGCGCGGATATCCGGTTCGCTCCGAAAAGGTCCTCCCGGCCTTCACATTAGGTTTTACAGCCTAACGCAGATAGCGCCAAGCTGCATGCAGAAGCAGACCGAGGCGACCAGGAGGATAGCGACGGAGGCGTACTATTAGTACGTCGGAGTCGTGCCGACGCAGGCAACGAAGGTATGCGAATGAAGGCAGCTTGGCGCTACATGTCTACGCGGATGGGGAGGATGACGGTGGTTATCCCATCCCACTGCAGGCGACGCTGGATGGCGAAAGCTGTTTCATTGTGCAGCAGTCTACTGAAGAAGCGCTCGTAGCGAAAAACCAGTTTTCCGGTAAACACCGTGGCTTTTGGGAACTCCCGCACGATCGATTCGCAGAGCTGCGTGGCAGCCTCCACCACATCCGTTGCCACATCCATCCGGTAGTCGGCCGGATACCCGTGTTTGCGGCTGATCTTCACATATTTTTCGAGGCCGTGCCTTGCGGATTCTTTGAGAGCCTCAACCTCCTGCACACCCTTGAACGAGCCCGAGTCAATCTCTGCGACCTGCACGAAGATATAGTTTTTGTACAAATTTGGGAAGCTTCTGACGATCGAGAGGAGCGTGTGAATGCCGAAACCATTGAAACCGCTGACGAGGAGCACCGCGGTCATTTCTTTAGGGTCAACCGGCTGCGAGTTATACGGGGCGCTGGGAGGTATATCTTCGACTATCTGTTCGAGCTTTTTCACACTGCCCCTGACCTTTACATAGTGGCCGCGGATCAGGTAGCAGAGCACTATGAAGACCGATGTTATAAGCAGCGTTAGCCAGCCACCCTCTTCGAATTTTTCGTATACGGTAATGACAAGGATAGTGAGGCAGAGAATCAGTCCGACGATATGTACGATGATGTGCTGCTTCCATTTCAGTTCCGTATGGCGGTTCTTTACGAAAAATCGAGCCATGCCGAACTGCGAAAGAGAGAACGTTAGAAACACATTGATGGAGTACATGACGACTAGTGCTGAGACGGAGCCGTGCGTATAGATCAGCAGGACGAGGGCTGCCACACCCATCACCAACACGCCGTTCTGCATGGTGAGCCGTTCCGACAGTGCCGCAAACCTTCGAGGAAACCATGAGTCGACCGCCATATTCGCCATTACACGCGGACCATCGATGAATCCAGCCTGTGCGCCAACGATCAAGAGAGCCCCTTCGGAAAGGATGGTTATTAAGGCCAGCCAATATCCGAAAGGCCATGCGCCGAACATGGTGTCGGCAAGGATCGCATTCATCGTTCTTCCGGTCGTTGGCTTTATGTCGAAGAGGAGATAGCAAAAGAGGAGGCCACCGGCCGTAAATGCCAGGGATGATGCCATATAGGCCATGGTTTTTTTGCCCGTATGGACCCGGGGTTCCCGCATGATCTGCATGCCGTTCGACACTGCCTCGAGGCCCGTATACGTCCCGCCCCCAAGAGAGAAGGCTCGCAGAAAGATGGCAAGGATGCCGATACTTCCTATGGTCCTCATATCGTACTGGAGGCTTGTGTGAAAGTCGCTCGTAACGGCCGCTATTTGCGGGGCGTGACTGAGCAGCCCGTAGCCCAGTAGGATGAGATGTGTCACCACAAAAGTAATGAAGATAGGGGCCAAGAGCGTGACCGATTCTTTGACACCTCTCAGGTTGACAAACACAAGGAGTACGATCAGGCAGACGACGAAAGGCACTTTATAGGGAAGAAAGTGCAAGGGCAGAAAACTGAAAAGGGCGTCGCCGCACGAGACAAGAGAGACGGTGATGGTCAACATATAATCGACAAGCAATGCACATCCGGACACAACTCCGGCCCCTTCGCTTATGGTATGCGTAGCTACAATGTAGCCCCCACCGCCGTGTGGAAAATGTTCGATGATGCGGGAGTATGCGTATGCGATGACGATAACGGTGAAGGCGGTGCCAAGGCCCAAAAGGATGGCGAGATAAGCGTGCTGACCAAGAGCCCTGAATGCCTCTTCGGGACCGTATGAGGATGAAGAAAGACCGTCTGCACCGAGGCCTATCCACGCGAGAATCGGGATGAGAGATATTTTGTGCCATATGTGTTTATCTTCAACATCCTTGGGAGCCCCGATTATTTTATGAATAAAGCGGTGAAAAGGACTGAACTGCTGGGGGTCGGGTGACATCTAACCTCTCACGAGCTCGCGGCCAGCATCTGCTCCGCAGTTCTGTACGCTTCGATGAAGCTCGTCGGGTCGGCCTTACCGGTGCCTGCTATGTCAAAACCGGTTCCGTGGCCGACCGATGTCCTTATGAAAGGCAGGCCGAGGGTTATGTTCACCGTCTTTGCGAAATCCATTGTCTTAACCGGTATGAGCCCCTGATCGTGATACATGGCAATATATGCGTCGCAATCGATCTTGTGAAACAACGTGTCCGCGGGAAAAGGTCCCTCTATATTCATGGCAAGCGATCTAGCCCTCGTGATGGCTTCCCTGATCTCGCCTTCCTCATTGCCAATGATCCCTTGTTCGCCCGCGTGGGGGTTGAGACCACACACTTTGATGCGCGGTGCCTCGATCCGGAAATAGTCTCTCAAGGAAGCATAGGTCAGTGCAATGCAGCTGAAGACCTTCTGAGCGGTTATTTCGGGCGGCACGGATCTCACAGGGATATGTATCGTTACGAGGGAGACGCGAAATGCCCTTGCAGCCATCATCATCACGTAATCTGTCACCCCGGAGTAATGGGCCAGGAGCTCTGTATGGCCCACGAACCGTATACCTGCGAGGTTGATCGCTGTCTTGTTTATAGGGCAGGTGACTATTGCGGAGACTTCATTCAGAAAGATCAGCTTCAGGGCCTCAATAATGTAACTGTGGGCAGCGTGACCATGCAAAGGGGCCACCGAGCCGAACTGTACATCTTCTGATATGATACCAAGATCGATACATTCGGCTTCGCCCATCCGAGCCTCGCCAAGGCCTTTGAAGCGGGGCTGACCGTCACGGAAAAGGCGAGATGCCAGTTGATCGAGAACCCGGGTGTCCCCAACTATAACCGGTACGCTTTTCTGGCACAACCGCGGCAGTGCCTTTAAAATGACTTCTCCACCGACGCCGGCGGGGTCACCCATCGTAACGGCTATTCTTTTCAGATCTTGACCTCTATGTAAGAGGAGGTTCTAAGCTTCCCTATATACTCTTTGAAACGTTTCTGGGTCTCCTGCTGCAAGATTCTCGCCTTTATAGAGTCTTTGACCGAGTCAAAGGGCACTGCCTCACTTTTTCTCGTCTCCACAAGCTTTATGATGTGGTAACCGAAAGGCGTTGTGATCGGGTGGGAAGATGTTCCCGGCATCAGGAGGGAAATGGCCTGGAGCAACTGGGGCAGTAACTCCTCTTTCTTGACGAACCCTATATCTCCACCGTGGATGCTTGAAGGATCGTCCGAGTATTGCCTGGCCAGCGCCTCAAACGATTCTCCCTGCTGGAGCTTATTGAATGCTGCTTGCGCCCTCGCAGACGCATCCTCCCTCCGCGAGGATATGAATATCTGCTGGAGCCTGAACTCCTCTGATTTGAACTGATCCGGATTTTCATCATAATATTGTTTCAGGTCGGCCTCGCTCACGATGACGGTCGTTCCGATTGCCCGTGCCAGAACTCTGTTTTGCAGAAGATTGTTACGAATACCCTCAAGGAAGGCCTTGTAATTGATACCCTCTTTTTCCAGGCGCTCTTTCATTTCCTTTTCGGAGACCAGGTTCTGCTTTCTTATGCTCTCGGCAACCGATTCCACCTCTTTGTCAGATACCTCTATCTTCATCTTTTTTGCCTGCTGCTGGATGAGCTTAGCCTCGATGAAGCTGTCCAGTTTTTCCCTGAGGCTCTCGTCCCTGAAATAGTCATCAGCCGTAGTGAACGTGCCCTGCTTCTCAACGTGGACAGACTTCTGAACCTCGCCCATGGTGACTATATCATCGTTGACGATCGCCACGATCTTATCGACCACCTCACTGCGCAAAGCCAGAGGGCAGAGAAGGGTGCATACCGTGACTAACGCACAGACAAAGCCTTGCTTCTTCATTTTTTTTCTCCAGACCCTTCTTTTGCCGCCTGGGGTTCAAGCTTCGCTGCCGGCTCTGCTTTAGGCGGGTTGTTGCTCTTCGGCACAGATTCGGTCACTTTTTCGGCGGGTACCGTCTGGGCAGGGCTTTCCACTTTAGGGGCTGAGCCTGCCTTTTCGCTATCGCTTTTCAGCATTTCAGCATTGACGGTGATTTTTGCCTTGGACTTGAGGTCGGTAACATATTTTTCCAGGACCTCATTCTGTCTTTCTTGGGCGATCCTCTGCTTGATGAACTCTTTTACCTCTTCGTAGGGTGTGTACGCGGGTGGTTTAATTCCTTGGAGCTGTATGATGTGATATCCGAGTTGTGTCTTGACCGGAGCACTGATCTGTCCCACCTTTGTGAGTTTGAAGGCCACAGCCTCGTACTCTGGTACCAAGGTGCCCTTAGCGTGGAAGCCAATCTCCCCGCCGGTCGCTTTGGCAGACGGGTCGATGGAGTATCTCTTCGCCAGATCAGCAAAATCTTCGCCCTTGTCCAGTTTTGCCCGAATCTCTCTGGCCTCTTTTTCTGTTTTAACGAGAATCTGCCGTGTGTCAACCTCCTGCCCCGTCTTGAATTTTTCTTTGTTCTTCTCGTAGTAATCCTGAAGTTCCTGTTCTGACGGGTTGATGTTGGTGGCTACCTTTTTCTTAAGCAAAGTCTCTATGAGCAGCTGTTCTCTGATGTCGGAGAGTCTGTCCTGGAAGTCTTTGTCCTTCTCGATGTTTGCTTTTTTGGCCTCTTCCATAAGCAGCCTTTTCACGACATACCTGTCCAGAAAGCTCTGTTTACCGCTCTGTGTGAGCACGAGCATCTTCATGTTTGCGGGGATTCTATCCAGCTCTTTATTGAATTCTTCAAGTGTTATCTTTTCGCCATCAATAGTGGCGAGGACCTTGCCGTCTTCCTTTTTCCCGCATCCAAACAACAGCAGCACGAAGCAGAAGAGAATGAATACCTTTCGCATAGAGCACCTCATTATTGAGTCGTTATATCTTGCCGAAATTTAAGTCTTTATATCACAGGGCCATGATGTTCATCAACATATTTCTCACCGAACCTATCATCTCTCTGGGCCCACCGTCAGCCTGCAGCACAATCTTGCCGTCAGGGAGAATCTTTGCCATGCCTTTGTCTTCCTTGACAAGTTTGAGCAGCTTCTCCATGCGGAGAGGCGTTGATTCTGTTACGTGCACGGCCACCTGTTTTCCTGAGTAATCGAGCCTCTTGACACGGATTCGCATCAGGAACAGCCTCAACGATATAATCTCAAGCAGATTCTCAAGAGGCTCCGGGATCGTCCCGTAGCGGTCTCTCAGTTCCTCCCTCATTTCCGAGAGCTCAACTTCGTCCTTAATCCTTGAGAGCCTTTTGTAGGTGAGAAGTTTGCTCGTCTCGTCCGGAATGTAAGCATCGGGAATAAAGGCGTTGATCGGGATATTGATCTCCGGTGTGAACTCCTCTACCTCAGGTCCTTCCTGTCTAAGCTCCCTCACTGCATCATCAATCATTTTGCAGTAAAGCTCAAAGCCGATAAGATTAATGTGGCCCGATTGTTCCCTGCCCAGGAGGTTCCCGGTTCCCCGTATCTCGAGATCGTAATTGGCCACCTTCAGCCCGGAGCCAAGTTCTGTCATTTCTTCGATGACCTTGAGTCGAACCAGGGCATCGCGTGTCAGTACCTCTTCTTTAGGGACGAGCAAGTACGCGTAGGCTTGTCTCTTTCCTCGCCCGACTCGGCCCCGCAACTGGTAGAGATCGGCCAACCCGAACCTATGAGCGTTGTTTATAAAAACCGTATTCACGTTTGTGATGTCGAGGCCTGATTCGATGATGTTGGTAGAGAGAAGGATGTCGTACTTGTTGTTTATGAAAGCGAGCATGATCTTTTCGAGCTCGCTTCCCCGCATCTGTCCGTGCGCCACCGCTATTTTTGCGTCAGGAAGGAGTTTCTTGAGGTGCCCGTGAACAACGCCTATGTTGTGAACCACGTTATGAACGAAGAATACCTGTCCGCCCCGCCCCAGCTCATTCGCCACGGCCTTCTTGATCAGCTCGTCATTGAATTTCACCACCGATGTCTTGACCGCGAGTCTGTCCAGGGGAGGCGTGTCTATGATGCTCAGGTCTTTGATGCCGGTGACGGCCATGTGGAGTGTCCTTGGAATGGGGGTTGCGCTTAAGGTAAGCACGTCCACATCTTTTTTTATGAACTTCAGTTTTTCTTTCGCCTTTACGCCGAAACGATGCTCCTCGTCAATGATCAGGAGCCCCAAATCTTTGAAAGCTATATCCTTCTGAAGTAGCCTGTGGGTACCAACGATTACGTCCACGGCGCCTTTGTTCAGCCTTTCCACGACAAGGGCCTGCTCCTCTTTTGATCGAAATCTGCTCAGCATTTCTATTATCACGGGATAATCTTTGAGCCTGTCAACGAATGTCCTGTAGTGCTGTTGAGCCAAAACAGTGGTGGGCACCAGCACTGCGATCTGCTTTGCATCCATGACAGCCTTAAAGGCCGCGCGGAGCGCGACTTCAGTCTTGCCGAAGCCGACGTCACCGCACACGATGCGATCCATGGGCCTTTGTTTTTGAAGATCGCGCAGTACTTCTTCAATGGCGCGCAGTTGTCCTTCCGTCTCTTCGAATTCAAATCGTTCCTCCATCTCCCGGAAGATCTCATCTTCAGGAGGATAAGCATGCCCCTTTGCCAGCTCCCGTTCCGCATAGAACTGGATCAGCTCCTTCGCTATGTCTTCGACATATGTCTTGACCTTGCTCTTCGTAGACTTCCATCGCATTGATCCGAGCCTGTCGATCTTAGGTTGGGCTTTCTCTCCACCGATGTACTTCTGGACAAGTTCGAGTGAGTCGATTGGAACGTAGAGCCTGTCATCGTCCTGGTATTCGATGAGAAGAAAATCTTTTTCGTACTCGCCTACTTTAAGCTTTCGAATTCCCCTGTAAATGCCTATGCCGTGCTCCATATGGACTACATACTCCCCGACGGCAAGATCCTTGAACGAATTGAGAAACTCATCAACGCCTTCCCATTTCTTTTTGACAACCCTCTTCTTCGGTCCGACGATCTCTTCTTCTGTCAAGACGATGATGTTTTCTGTCCTGAAACCGCGCCTCAAGGGGCCGATGACAATTCCCCATTCTTTCTCTTTCCGGCCCAGATTAAAAGAGGGGAGAATCGGTAGCGCTATATCATAGTTCTTGAAAATCTCGTGCAGCCTTTCAGCTTGGTGATTGTGTACCGCGAATACGTAAAGGTAGGGGTAACCAGCCCAGTCGCTCTTGAACTTTTCGGCCAGCGTTTTAAATACTTCGGTCTTTCTAGCTTCGAATGCAAGCCTCAAATCATCGTTGGAGACGGCTTCAAAGACGGGAGCCTCCTCGTCTCCCCTGATGCCCGAAGTGTCTACATTGAGAAACGATGAGAATCGTGTTTCGAGTTCTACAAGTGAAGGAACGGATTCGGTGTCCGAGGCCTGAGCCAGTAATGCTGCGGCACCCCTGTGGACAATCACCGCTCCTTCAGGAATGTAATCCAGGAGCGTCACATTCCCATCCTCGGAAAAACGCGTTGGTATGAGGAGACAGCGCTCCACCTCTTTGAGTGACCTTTGGCTTGCCGGATCGAAGTATCGGATAGAATAGACCTGATCACCCAGCAGCTCTATCCTCAGGGGCTTTGTAGAAGAAGGTGGAAATATGTCTATGATTGCTCCGCGTTTCGCAAAGTCACCTTGTTCCCTTACAAGTGACGTCAACTCATATCCGGCTGATTCGAGAAACCCTGTCAGTTCTTCTTGCAGTATCGTGTCGCCGAACGCTAGTTCGCGGCTGCCGCGCGTGAGCTGGTCGGGCGGAAAGAGCTGGTGAAAGAGCGCTGCTGCCGGAAATAGACCGATAAAGTCGCCATCCGTAAGCAGGTGGTGGAGGAAAGCGATCCGCTTAGATTCGTCCTCCTTTTCAAAGATACGCTGGCTGTATCTCGGGAAATAATGAACCTCCCTGCCGGAAAAGAATTCGATTTCCTCTTTCAGTAGAAGCGCCTCATCTTCTTCTTCGTACAACAGGACGATCTTCCTGTCCGCTATTGTTGAAAGAAAGAATGAGAGAAATGAGCCTATTCTTCCGGTTATGTAAATGGTGCCTTTATCGGGGAAGTGATACATATGTAAAGCAGCCGTTAGCCTTCAGTTGTCAGCCAAAACCCTTGCTTAGCCTATTGTGGGCGGTTCATTATTATAGCAGATTTCCGCGCGGTTAGGGGCTCCCATACGATTCTCTCTGTTGAACGGCTTTGAGGCTCGTAGCTGGTGGCTGACTGCTAATGGCTGTTATTTACTGCGGTTCGGGCAGGGCTGTCACTGTCTTTTCATACTCGCTTAGTACGGCTTTTGCGAAACGAATCCCGGGCTGCTTATGTTGCGCGGAAAGTTCTCTTGCCTTCGTCGAACCGCTGTTATAAGCGTAAAGTGCCCACTGCAGAGTCTCAAAGTTCTCAATAAGTTGAGAAAGATGGTAAACGCCGAACTTGATGTTCTTCTCCGGTTCATGCAGGATCCGGTCGCCACTCCAGGTTACGCCAAGGGTGTCCGCGATGCCACGGCCCAGCGAGGGTTTGATCTGGAGCAGGCCACGGGCACCTTTCGACGACACCGCATCCTGCTTGAAGTTACTCTCAATCTTCATGACAGCCAGTACCAGCCGGTAGTCGAGATTGCGTTCCTTTGACTCAGTGTAGACGTAGCTTGCTATATCCCGCAGTTTGTCCTCCGGCATGTCCGGCATCTGTTCTTCCAGGTAGCTCACGATGTTTTCTACAGTGTCATCGTGGTGGTCGGTGGTTTGAACATGCTTTACTGTCTGCACACCTGTGACCATGAGAACAGGTATTACCGCTGCCGAAGTCAACACAAGCAGAACTTTCTGGGAACGATTCATTGGGTGTTACTATAAAGTATTTGTTTACAGATGTCAAACTGAGGCGGTGAAGCGAAGAAGGGATGAAGCGAAGATGCGGAACCGCCGTGTATTTTGTACTGCCGCTTCCACGCTTCGTCGGTTCCTCTCTTCAGCCTTGAGTCATGAACTGATAACTCTTGGCAATGAAGAAGAGGCCAAAGAAGACGAGAAAAAGGCTGCAAACAAAGAGTGCTCCTTTTATGACGCGGCTATTGACGTACTTCTTTCCCATATGGATGCCGTAGGAGACAAAGCTGTACCAGGCTAGGTCTGAGCTTATATGTCCGATAAAAAAGGCCAGAACGCCCACCAGGCCGAGCCCCTTTGCGAACATGACGTAGCCCATGCCGATCGTGAGCCACCAGATGAACCAGTACGGGTTGGAAAGGCTTATAATGATGCCGGCGATAACGGGGTGCAGGCCCTGTTGGGAGACCTGCGTGCTGGTGGTGATGCTGTATCTGCGCAGGTCTTTGATGATGCTGATGCTCATGCAGATCATCACCACACCGCCGCAAAATGAGAAAATGGTGTAAAGAGTCCGGTTGGCAAGGATGCTTCCGAGTCCGAACACGATCAGGATCAACAGAAGGATCTCAAGGATGCCGTGTCCGAGGACCACGAGAGGGCCCACGTGCCCTCCACGTTTTGTAGACTCGGTTATGGTTACGGTCAGGAGTGGGCCGGGCGCCATTGCCCCTGTCAAGCCGAGAATAAATCCGACGGCAAACAGACTCCACAAACCCATAGGGCTTAAGTAAAGCACACTCGACAGGCAAAATACAGGGTCAAGGGTCACACGGGGCACGGGTCAAGGGTGTGATTCAAGGAATAACAAGGGACACAGTTGTATGCAGGCAATCCGGTTTCACGTTCTGTGGTATAATGATCACCCCATATGGAACAGGTGACAACGGCAACGGAGCAGAGAGATCGAAGCGTTGAAGACAAGCTGGTATCAGCGCGTCTGGTGATGCTGGGCACAATCCACAGAGATAAGGAGGGTGCTGCACTGCTCTCGCGATGGCTCGATTATCTCAAACCGGACGTGATCACACTGGAGTTTTCCCGTTATGGCATGATGTTCAGGAAAAAACATGGAGCTGCACTGCGCGCGCGGCTCGATGCGCTTGTGGCGAAAATGGCGGCAGAGGCAGAGCCGCCATGCCGGAACGCGGTTGGAGCGCTCTATGATTACATAGACTTGCCCTATGAATACACGAGGACTTCGCAGTACGCAGGCCGGTCCGGGATTCCCCTCCATCTGCTCGACCTTGATCTCTTTTCTTGGGTCAACCTGCGAAACGTGGATGAGCTAATGGATGAGGAGAATCTGCGCATCTGGTTTGGCGGTCAAGCGGGTGAGGAAAATGGGATAGAAAAGCAGAGAGCGCTTGCGCGTCTTTTCTTCGATAAGGGCATAAGAGCCTTTCCGTACACGAACGAGATGTTAACTCGTGACAGGCACGTCAAAGAGAAACTGGAGCTTCTGACGAGCCGCTACCAAGGCAAACGCATTCTTCATGTCTGCGGCTGGCAGCATCTTTCTCATCAGCACAACATTTATGATTCCCTTAATCCCGTAAAGGTTTTTGTTCATGATAGATCTATTCGTGTTTGATCTTGGAAAAGTTATCCTGCCGTTCGAGCACCGACAGATAGCTTCAAAGCTATGGCAGCGGTCGAAGAATAATAGGACATTGACAGAGGAAGAGATCTTTCAGGATCTTTTTGATCTGAAGAACGGCACTGTAAACCGTTATGAGGAAGGGCTCCTGTCCTCCGAAGAATTTTTCCTTGAGGTACGGAAGCGGTATGATCTCGCACTAGAGTTTGAAGACTTCAGCGAGATATGGAATAACATCTTCTGGGATAACCCCGAGGTCAACGAGATAATCATTTATCTAAAAGCTAAAGGCTACCCCATCTACCTGCTCAGCAACACCAACGAACTCCACTTCGCTTATGTCATAGAGCGGTTTCCTATTGTCCACGTCCTTGACGAGTGGATACTCTCATTCGAGGTAGGCGCAAAGAAACCAGATAAACGGATTTATGATGCGATCTTCGAGAAAACCGACGTCGACAAGGCGAAGATCCTCTATATAGATGACATTGATGCGTATGTTTCGGCAGCCCGATCATACGGGATGCAGGGCTTGGTATACAAGAGTCCTGATGATCTGTGGGCGGTGCTTAAAGAAAATGGTATATGAGAGGGCCAAGGGGCATGGGTCAATATAAAGGGGTCATGGGTCACGGGTCATGGGTCAAGGAGAAGAAATACAAAGAGGGATATCATCCGTCAAGCGTCAACTGTTTATTAGCGTTTGTTTTTCATGACCCTTGCCCCTTGCCCCATGACCCCGTTATCTTCTCATGATTCCTTACCCTCATATCGACCCTGTGATTGTGCAGATCGGACCTCTAGCCGTCCGCTGGTACGGCATGATGTACATAGCGGGCTTTGCCCTCTCTTATCTGTTGCTGATCTATCAAATCGGCAGAAAGAGCCTTGCGGTGACAAGGGCTCAGATCGATGACCTCTATTTCTACCTTATTCTCGGGCTTCTCGTAGGCGCCCGCCTGGGATACGTACTTTTCTACAACTTTAGATTCTTTCTTGAGCATCCTGTCGAAATCTTTGTCCTGTGGCATGGCGGCATGTCCTTTCATGGCGGCTTTATCGGTGCCCTCCTGGCGGGCTATCTGGGTATCAAGAGAAAGAAGATAGATTTCTGGAAAGCTGCTGATCTTATCATCCCCACCGCACCCATAGGCATCGGACTCGGCCGGTTGGGAAACTTTATCAATGGCGAGCTCTATGGCAGACCGTCCAGTGTCCCCTGGGCCATGGTTTTCCCCGAAGGAGGACCCATGCCCCGACAGCCCTCCCAGCTTTACGAGGCCGCAATGGAGGGCCTGCTTCTTTTTGTCATTCTATGGTTTTATAAAGACAGAAAGGGGCGCGACGGGGATGTGTTTGCGCTTTTCCTCATACTCTACGGGATCTTCCGGACCTGCTGTGAGTTTTTCAGGGAACCTGATGTACAGTTGGGTTATATATTCGGTTTCACTACGATGGGGCAGATCCTGAGTCTGGCCATGGTATGCGTCGGTTTGCTCTTGAAATATGTGTACTTGAGAAAAAGGCCCAGGTTGTAGTCAGGATACTCTGTCTCAGATATCAAATCGCAGATGGCAGTTTTTGACGCAGTACCTTTGCGCGGACTATGGGGTTTCTGCTACAATGTGCATTGCAGAGAGATAAAGTACCGACAAAGGGGTGTCATATGCTCCAGAAAACGATTGAAAATATCGAGGCCAAGGTCAGGGAGAACAGTTCGGTCACTGATGAGAGCAAGGCTGAGCTGCTAAGCCTTTTGGCGATGCTCAAGGCTGAGGTCGGGGAACTCTCAAAGACCCATCCGGAGCAGGCAGAGAGCATCACCTCTTTTGCGCAGGCATCAGCGCACGAGGCAACAAGAAAGGAGAAGAACCCCGATCTTCTCAGGCTCTCTTTGGACGGCCTGTCAGCGTCAGTCAAGGAACTCGAAACGTCCCACCCGGACCTGCTGCGGATTGTGAACGGAGTATCGCAGGTACTCGCCAATATGGGAATCTGATAGAACGGTGGATGCGATGATCCGATGATGCGTGGAAGCGGGAATACAAGAGTAGCTTCTCAGCCTTTCCGCATATTCGCTTCCTCCGGGTACCCGCTTGCGGGTGTTCGCTTTAACTTTGGCAACAGGAGGGTGCTATGCCTAAGAAAGCCGATGCGGTATTTGAAGGTGGTGGGGTCAAGGGGATAGGTCTCGTTGGTGCTGTCTCCGAGATTGAGAAGGCAGGCTACGAGTTCGAGAATCTCGCCGGAACCTCTGCAGGCGCGATAGTGGCAGGCTTACTTGCCGTCGGCTACACTGCTGCCGAGATCAAAGAGGAAATGGAAAAGCTCGATTACAATAAATTCAAGGATGAAGGACTCTTGGATAAGCTTGGATTACTAGGGAAAGGGATAACTATTGGTTCCTCATACGGCATTTACGCGGGTGAATATTTTGAATCATGGTACGACAGCCTGCTGGGAGCCAAAGGAAAGAAAACTTTTGGGCAGATAAAAACAGAATACAAAGACGATAAATATAAATACAAATTCCAGGCCATCGCCGCAGATATCAGTGACAGAAAGCTGCTCGTGCTTCCCGGTGATCTGAGCTACTTCGGATTTGACCCGGACCAGTTCAGCATAGCGAGGGCTGTCAGGATGAGTATGAGTATCCCCATCTTTTTTGAACCGGTCAAACTGCGGGATTACAGTGGTGTTGATCATTACATAGTGGATGGCGGTGTTCTGAGCAATTACCCGATTTGGCTCCTTGACGACGGAACGAGCACGCCCCCATGGCCAACCTTCGGCTTTAAGCTGGTGGAGCCAGACCAACGGGTGTTGAAGAAAGGTGAGTCCAACTCAATCGACAGCATCGCGAGTTTTTTGAAGGCGTTCGCCAGCACCATGATGGACGCTCATGACAATTACCATATATCGAATTCCAAGGGCGATTTTGACAGAACTATGGCCATTCCAACCGTGATCAACCTGAGAGGGCTCGACATCGAGATCAAAACAACCGACTTCGATATTACCCAGGAAGAAAGCCAGGCGCTCTTTGACAACGGTGCAGAGGTCGCCAGAACATTCCTGAAGAGCTGGAATTTTGATACATGGGTGGAGAAATACAGAAAGTAAACCGGTCTCCTTATTTTCTCTCGTTTCTTTAGTTTATCTGGTTAAGGACCCAGCACAAACAAAGCGAGTATCGATCCAACCGAAAAACCAATAAACCAGACAAACCAGAAAAACCAGAAAAACGGTTCTCGAGATTATTTGCGGAATATGGTGAAGAGTACGGTCAGAATAATACTGATGATGATACTCGTGGTGAGCGGAAAGTAGAAGCTGAACTTTTCTCTCTTAATAAAGATATCCCCCGGCAGACGTCCGACGTAGGGAATTTTGTCCGCAAACATAAACCCGAGCCCGACAATAACGAGCAGCATACCAGCGATTACGAGCATCCTACCTATCCCTGGCATTGTTTTGCGTACACTCCCGCCCTTCTCAGGCATCCTACCACGTGGCGAAAACAACTCTACACTGGGTCAGGCGGATCTGTCAACCACGGCAATCGCTGAGTTCTTCACAGGAGCCAGGACTTGTAAGGAGGGAGTATATTATCCAGTGGTGAGGCGGGCAGGGTCTAGTCAATCTGCTACGGCTGTGGTATATTATTAGTATTGCTGTTATAAAAGGAGAAACATAATGTTTGGTCTTGGTATGCCCGAGCTGGTTGTCATCCTCGTCATAGCCCTTCTGGTTTTCGGGGCGGGGAAGCTTCCGGAGGTCGGCGGAGCAATAGGGAAGGGGATAAAAGGCTTTAAGAAAGCGATGTCTGAAGACGAGAAATTGCCCCCTGCACCAAAAGACGGCTCGGCCGAGGAGAAGAAGTCGTAACCATAAGCTCTTTACCTGTGCTGGTTACTGCCTCTCTCCACGCTTGTGCCGTTCAAGTTCGCTGAATACGCATCCGCAGTATCCCTGTCGGTACATGTTGAGCTGCTTTGATTCTGCTACACCCTCTGCCCAGCCGACTCTGAAGTCCTCATACATGAAAGGCAAGTCGTACTCTTCCGACAATTCTGAGGCGATCGCAACGATATCAGCGTGCCTCTGATATTTGCTATAGAGGAGCGTAGTCGTCACCGCGTCAGCCCCCCATTCTCCTGCTTGTACAAAGGCCTGCGCCAGGCGTGTCCTGTAGCAGAACAGGCATCGGTCGCGACCATAATCGAGGGCGCCCTTCAGAAAAGAATGCAACTCGTACGTTTCGTCTATTACCAGCGGCAAGGACACGTTTTTGGCAAAAGCGGCGAGCGTATCTCGCCGTTTCATGAACTCGGAGTAAGGGTGAATATTGGGATTATAAAAGTAGCCCGAGACTTCGTGTCCCTGCTCCCGCAGCACGCGCAGCGGATATATCGTACACGGTCCGCAACAGGTATGAAGTAGGACTTTCATCGTTACAAGTTACAAACAAAGACCCGTTACGGGTTACGAACAAGAACTTGTTACGACCAACTACCTGCTCCGAGTTAATTAAACCGCGCCAAAGGCGCGCTAACCTGTAACTCGTAACGGGGTCTTCAACCTTTCTTCTCCTCGATCGCTGCCTGTGCTGCTGCCAGTCGCGCGACGGTCACACGGTAAGGGGAGCAGCTCACATAGTTCAAGCCGAGCTTATGGCAGAACTTCACCGAGTTAGGCTCGCCGCCGTGCTCGCCGCAGATACCCAGTTTCAGGTTTCTCCTCTTCTTTTTTCCCAGTTTTACTGCCATCTGCATGAGCTTACCCACGCCTTCCTCGTCCAGTCTCTGGAAAGGATCGAAGGGCAGTATCTCATCAGCCACGTATTGCCGCAGGAACTTGCCTGCGTCGTCGCGGCTCATGCCAAACGTAGTCTGGGTTAGGTCGTTGGTCCCGAAGGAAAAGAATTCGGCGACCGAAGCTATCTCATCGGCGGTGAGCGCCGCCCTCGGGATCTCGATCATGGTGCCGACCATATACTTTACCTTCGTCTTGTGCGCTTTCATAACCTCCTTGGCCGCCCGGTCGACAACCTCTTTCTGGAGCTTCAACTCATTCACGTGGCCGACGAGCGGGATCATGATTTCGGGATGCACGACGATACCTGCCTTCTGTACCTCGCAGGCAGCCTCGAAGATGGCACGTGCCTGCATCTCTGTTATCTCAGGGAACGCGATGCCGAGGCGACAGCCGCGGTGGCCGAGCATGGGATTTGCCTCGTGCAGGCTCTCAATCTTAAGGTTGATCTTCTCGTACGCAACACCCATCTTGTCTGCGAGGTCGCGGATTTCGCGCTCCGTGTGCGGCAGAAACTCGTGGAGCGGCGGGTCCAGGGTCCGGATGGTAACCGGCAGTCCATTCATCACCTTGAAAAGACCCACAAAGTCGCTCCTCTGCATAGGCAGGAGCTTCGCCAGCGCCTTCTTCCTTCCTTCGAGGTCGTCGGCAACGATCATCTCCCGCACTGCGTCGATCCTCTCGCCCTCGAAGAACATGTGCTCGGTGCGGCAGAGCCCAACGCCCTGAGCGCCGAATGCCACGGCGATTGCAGCCTGGTCAGGCTGGTCCGCGTTAGTCCATACGCCCAGCTTCCGGGCCTCATCTGCCCACTTCATGAGTAATTCGAAGTCCTGGTATATTTGCGATTCTTCAGGCTTCAGCGTCTTGTCCACGAGGACCCTCAACACCTCCGAAGGGATGGTCTTCACCCGGCCGACGAAGACCTCGCCTGTAGTGCCGTCGATGGAGATGAAGTCGCCCTCGCTGATGCTCTTGCCCTTGACCGCAATGCTTTTCTTCCTGTAATCGATGTCAAGGTCGCCTACGCCTGCAACGCAGACCTTGCCCATCTGCCTGGCAACGAGGGCAGCGTGGCTTGTCATACCGCCTCGCGCCGTAAGAATGCCCTGGGCGGCGTTCATGCCGCGGATATCTTCGGGTGAAGTCTCGATTCTGACGAGGATTACCGGCTCACCGCGGGCCGCCCACGCTTCCGCGTCCTCAGCGTTAAACACCACTTTGCCGGCTGCGGCACCAGGACCCGCGTTCAGGCCCTTGGCGACAAGCCTGCCCTCGGCCAGTGCTTTTTTTACTTCCGAAGGGTCGAAGATAGGCCGGAGGATCTGATTCAATCCTTCCGGATTGACGCGCATCAATGCCTCTTCCTTAGTGATGAGGCTCTCCCGTACCATGTCTACGGCGATCTTGAACTCTGCAAAGGCGGTCCTCTTCCCGGTCCTTGTTTGAAGCATCCAGAGCTTGCCGCGCTGGATGGTGAACTCTATGTCCTGCATGTCGCGGTAGTTCTTTTCAAGAGTGTTCCTGATCCGCAGAAGTTCAGCGTACTGCGCAGGCATCTCCTCCTCGAGGCACGGGATCGTTGGGCTGCTCTTCTGTTTCTTGTTGATAGGAAGGGGGGTCCTGATGCCCGCGACCACGTCCTCTCCCTGGGCGTTGAGGAGATATTCACCGTAGAATACATTCTCTCCCGTGGCCGGGTTTCTGGTGAAGGCCACACCCGTACCCGAATCCATGCCTATGTTGCCGAAGACCATGGCCTGCACGTTGACAGCGGTACCCCAGGAGGCGGGGATGTTGTTCAACTGCCGGTATGCGATGGCGCGGGCGTTGTTCCATGACTTGAATACAGCACCGATAGCTCCCCAAAGCTGCTCCATCGGGTCCTCGGGGAAGGTGACGCCGAGCTTTGCCTTTATGGCTGACTTGAAGCTCGCCACGAGGGCTTTCAGATCGTCAACCGAGAACTCTGTGTCGAGGCTGATTTTCTTCTGTTTCTTTTTCTCGTCGATTATCTCTTCAAAAGGATCCTGTTCTTCTTTTGTTTCCGGCTTCAGCCCCAGGACCACATCCCCGTACATGGCCACGAACCGGCGGTAACAGTCGTATGCGAACCATTCGTTCCCTGTCAGGCCGGCGAGGCCTCTAACCGTCTCTTCGTTGAGCCCGAGGTTCAGGACCGTGTCCATCATGCCTGGCATGCTGGCGCGGGCTCCTGATCTGATAGAAAGAAGGAGCGGGTTTTTCGGGTCTCCGAATTTCATGCTCATGATCTCTTCGATCTTCCTCAGATTGGCAGCTACTTCGGCATCTAATCCTTCGGGATAGGTCTCGCCTCTTTCATAAAAGACTGTACAAACCTCTGTAGTGATCGTAAAGCCGGGTGGGACCGGGATACCAAGGTTGACCATATCGGCAAGGCCTGCCCCCTTGCCGCCCACGAGATTACGCAACTTCTCGCCGCCTTCAGCAGCGCCTCCACCAAAAAAGTAGACGTACTTAGCCATGGTTCCCTCCTCTTCTTTATTCTCTCAACTTTGTAATATAGACAATAAGAGTATCGACCTCAGACATCAGACCATAGACGTCAGACGTGAGACTGAAGCTACAAAAAAGTGTGAAGTCTAGGGTCTTATGCCCAGTGTATGAATTGCACATTGTCTAACCAGATGTTCCGGAAATCTCCTCTACCCTGATCTTGGAGAAATCACCGTAAGTCAGGAACATATCTTTGATCTTGGTGAGGAGCGCGAGACGATTACTTCGCACGCGCTCATCCTCAACCATAACAAATACCTTGTCAAAGTACGTGTCTATCGTTTCCTTGAAGCCGACGAGGATTGCAAGCCCTGCCTCGTACTCCCGCGCACGCACCGCAGAAAAATATGGTCCTCGCTCTTCTGAGTAAAGGTGAAAAAGATCCTTCTCCTCTCTATCCGTGAGCAGCCCGGTGTCGATCTCCGCGGTATCCGTGAGAGCCTTTGTAATATTGTACACCCGTTTGAACCCTATCATGAGCCGGACGAAATCCTCAATCGATTTCTGGGTCTCAAGCGCTCTGAGTCTCATGAAGCCGTCGTAAATGTCGTCTAACGCCGCGGGCAACACGCTATTGACAAACTCCTGGTTGTGGCCCTCTTCAATCATGGAGAACTTGAAGCGTGTCAGGATAAAGTCGGTTAGTGTCTGACGGACTGTCTCCAATGGGAGCTTTCCTTTAACCCGTAACGCACCGTGAGCTATGCCGATCAGTTCCTGCAAGGGGATGTGCAAGCCTCTGTTGATGACAATCTTGATGAAACCAAGAGCCTGCCTTCTCAGAGCGAAAGGGTCGAGGTTGCCGGTAGGTGTTATACCGACCGAGAAAAACGCGGCCAGCGTGTCCATTTTGTCAGCAAGCGCCATCACCGTGCCGAGGTCCGATTCAGGCAAAGCGCCGCTCACGCCCACAGGATAGTAATGTTCCTCTATCGACCGGGCGACCTTTTCCTTTTCTCCTTGAGCCAGCGCATAGATCCGTCCCATGATGCCTTGCAGTTCGGGAAATTCACCGACCATATGGGTGAGGAGATCGGCCTTCAATAGCTCAGAAGCCTTTCCCACAGCCCGCGCGTCGACCCCCTGCTCCTTGCCGATAGAGAGAGCGATCTGGCTGATCCGCTCCGATTTCTCTTTCAGGTTCCCCAGTCGTTCGTGGAAGACCACCGCGGAGAGCTTTTCGTAAAGGGTTTCCAGTTTAACTTTTTTATCCTCTTCAAAGAAGAAACGGGCGTCCGCAAGACGGGCCCGGAGCACCTTCTCATTACCGTGAGTCACCTGTTGCGGGTCCTTTGGTATGGTATTCGCGAAGAAGACGAACGCAGCCAGTAACGCTCCATCCGGACCCTCTAAGGGTATATAACGTTGATGCCCCTTCATCACGTTAACGAGTGCAGCCCTGGGGAGGTCGAGGTAATCTGCCTCAAAGCGCCCCATCTGCGCATACGGATATTCCGTGATGTAGAGAATCTCCTGGATGAGTGCATCGTCCGTCACCGCCCGGCCCCCCGTCTCGCCCTCTATCGCGCGGATGCCTTCCATCATTGTGGCCAGCCTTTCTGCCTCGTTGACAATTACAAAGGCAGCCTTAAGATCTTCCACGTAACGGGACGGATGGGTTATGGTCAGCAGGCCCTTTGAGAGGAAGCGATGCCCGCGGGATCTGTTGCCGCTCGTGATCCCGGCAACAGTGATCGGAATTACGGCCTCGCCTAAAAGCGCTACGAGCCACTGGATGGGACGTGCAAACTCGAAATCGCCTGCGCCCCAGCGCATCTTCTTGGCAAAGGGGATGCGGGAGATGAGGCCGGCGAGCAAGTCCGGGAGCACGTCGAGGCTGCTTCTGCCTTTTTCCAATTTCTCCACGCAGATAAGCTCATTTGCATCTTTCTTGACTATTTTCAGTTCCGAGACGTCGATTCCCTGAGACTTTGCGAAGCCTATGGCAGCGGCCTGGGGATTGCCTTCGGCGTCGAAAGCTTTTGCCGCAGGCGGACCATATTTGACGGTGACGTTGTCTCTCTGCATCTCTGCCACGTTGTCGATCAAGGCAGCGATTCTTCGCGGCGTCCCGTAGACGGTTATCCGACCGTGATCGATACGAGCGGTATCGAGGCCCTCGCCCAGTAGCTTGAGCAGGCCTTCTTTGGCGGGCTGGATGAATCGAGCGGGAAGCTCCTCCACGCCGATCTCGAAGAGGAATGGCTTCACGATGATGCCCGTCCTAACAGGGGATATCCGGACTCTTCCCTTTTCTTCACGTAGATCTCAGCGCAGAGTTTTGCGAGGTTCCTGACACGGGCTATATAGTTCGTGCGCTCGGCAACGCTTAATGCGCCGCGAGCATCTAACAGGTTAAACACGTGCGAGCACTTCAAACAGAAATCGTAGGCCGGAAGCACAAGCTCCCTGGTGCGGTTCAGCTTCTGGCTTTCCGCCTCATACTGGTCGAAGAGCCTTCTCAGCATGTCGCTGTCAGCCTCTTCGAAGTTATAGGCGGAGAACTCCCGCTCGGTCTCCAGGTGCACGTCTCTGTAGAGAATATGCTGGTTCCACTTGATGTTGAAGACATTGTCGACATCCTGCAGATACATGGCGATCCGCTCCGTGCCGTACGTGATCTCAACGCTGATCGGAGAAAGATCAATGCCGCCCACCTGCTGGAAATAGGTGAACTGTGTAATCTCCATGCCGTCCAGCCAGACTTCCCAGCCGAGACCCCAGGCTCCGAGTGTCGGTGATTCCCAGTCATCCTCCACGAAGCGGATGTCATGGAACGACGGATCGATACCGAAGCTCCTGAGACTCTCCAGGTACACGTCCTGAATGTTGATGGGCGAGGGCTTCATAATGACCTGGAACTGGTAATAGTGCTGCAGCCTGTTTGGATTTTCCCCATACCTCCCGTCTGTTGGACGCCGTGATGGCTGTACATAGGCGACATTCCAGGGCTCAGGTCCTAAAACCCTCAAGAATGTGGCGGGATGGAAGGTCCCTGCACCGACTTCCAGATCATAAGGCTGCTGGATGACGCAGCCCTTCGCAGCCCAGAATTTTTGGAGTTCCAACACCAGATCTTGGAAATACACGCGTTATCCAGTAATGCTTTTTAGGAGTCTGTATGACTTGAACTCGACGGCGAGATGAAACTTCACGAAATCTTCAAGAACTTCCCTTCCCATTCGCTCGAACCCTGCGCTACTTTCTCCTGTCCTCGTGCCATTGAGAGCCATCATGTGCGGAATGAACCCCTGCGGGTATTGCCGGTGAGGCACCGAGTGGGCACAACCGATGCAGAGGGTCCCGCCTCTCTCTTTAGAGAAGTAAAGTTTCTCCACGTCCGCTAACGCCTTTCCGCAATGGACGCATGCCGCAAGATTAAGCATGTATCCGAGATGACGGAGCATTTGAAGCTCATAATATAGTATATCGGTCACGCTGAATTCAACAAGTTTAAGGCCATCGAGAACCTTTTTCAGGGCCTGGAACAGGTGGCCGTTTCGCTGTTTTTCCTTGGTGAGCTTATCGACGAATTCGGTGAAAAAGCTGGCCACACAGACTCTTTTAAGACTCAGTTCGAGACCGCTGTTTGACTCTTTAAGGTCAGCATTCTCTATACGGACCAGGCTGTTTGTCGGTTTTTCAAAGTACTCGATCAACACCTGATTGAAAGGCTCCAGCGTATTCATGAACCTCTTCTGGCTCTTTTTTGCTCCTTTAGCAATACCCGAGAGCTTACCGGAAGAGAGGGTGAAGAACCTGACCATCTTGTCCGATTCTCCGAAGAGCCTCGTTGAAAGAATGATCGCCTCGTCCTTTACCAAAGGCATCAGCGTTCCATGATCTCTTTTTTTCCGGGGTTGAAGATAAAGAGTGCATCATCAAGCTCTTTATTGACCTTAACAGATGAGAAGGAGAGCGTATTGATATTTCCCGTAATCTCGGTTACCTCGATCTGCCTGACAAGGTACTTCGTGTCAACCCACATGCGGGCCTGCTTGAGCATCCCCTCTTTCTTCGGCAAGAGGAGAAACATGAAGCCCTCTTTATCCTGAGCAACCTCCTGGATGGTAAAATACTCATCCAGTTTCGATACGTCTTCGACAAGGTCGAGGAAGCTTCCCTGCACCTTTCCCTTGTCCACCCTTTCCTTGATGACAAAAGGCTGTTCTTCATCCGCCTGCCACAGGGCCTTCCCGTCGTACAGGAAGACCTTCCGGTTGGGGCCTGTATATCTCCATAGAAACCCTTTGCCCCGTTTGTAGTAGAAATCGCCTTTCGATTCTCTCTCGCGTTTTAAGGTGGCTATGAGAATCTTCTGGTTGAAACGGGCCTCCACCGTCTGTATCCCGGCATAGGTTTTTTTCAACACGTCGATTGCATCAGCACGGGCGGGCGCTGGCTGAAGAAGGATAGCCAGGCACATAAGTAAACCTGTCACCGCGCCAGCAGTGACCAGTGACCAGTGACCAGTGACCGGCGAGTACGGACTGCAGATTACCGTAGCGGCTTTGTGTGCCGTGTTTGCCTTCCTCGACACTCGACACTCGACACTCGACACTGTTTTCCTCACTTTCTCTTCAGCACCTCTCTCGGCTTGACACCCGTGGCAGGGCCAACCACGCCCTCCTGCTCCATGCGCTCCACGATGCGGGCTGCCCTGTTATAACCGATGCGGAATCGTCTCTGAACCATGCTGATCGAAGCTTCGCCCCGCTCGCAGACAAAGTCGACCGCCTCTCTATATTTTTCATCGTCTATCTCATCTTCACCGCCTGACTCATCTTTTTCCTCGAGGATCTCGTGATGATATGCCGGTGTTCCTTGCGTTTTCAAGAACTCCACGATCCTCTTTATCTCCCCTTCTGACACATAGGGCGCATGGATGCGCTGCAGCCGGCCGAGTCCGGGGCTCAAGAAGAGCATGTCCCCGTAACCGAGCAGGCTCTCCGCGCCATTTGAATCGAGGATGGTGCGAGAGTCGACCTTAGACGAAACTTGAAAAGAGATGCGGGCAGGGAAGTTGGCTTTGATGATACCGGTGAGAACATCAACCGACGGTCTCTGAGTCGCCAGGATCAGATGTATGCCCGAGGCCCGTGCCATTTGTGCCAGGCGTGCTATATACTCTTCGACTTCCCTCGACGAGACCATCATCAGGTCAGCGAGCTCGTCAATGACAACGACTATGTAAGGGAAGCCGCCTGTCTCCTGGCGCCCGACTTTTTGGTTATATTTTTCAATGTTGCGCACGCCCTGTTCTGCCATGACCGCATACCGTCTCTCCATCTCATCGATAAGCCAGCGCAGTGCGGTTTTGGCGTTCTTAGCGTTAGTGACAACGGGCAGAAGAAGATGCGGGATACCTTCGTAAAAAGAGAGCTCCAGCATCTTAAGGTCTATCATGAGAAACCGCACTGCCATGGGTGTTGCCCTGAAGAGCACGCTGCAGATCATTGAATTGAGCGACACGCTCTTACCTGAGCCGGTGGAGCCGGCAACAAGCAGATGGGGCATTTTAGTCAGTTCCGCCACAAAGGGCTCGCCTGCTATTGTCTTGCCCAGGGCCAGGGCAAGAAACATCTTTGACGCGGAGAAAAGGTCGGACTCTATGATCTCTCGGAGATACACAGTCTGGCGGACCTTGTTCGGGATCTCTATACCTACTACCGATTTTCCCGGAATCGGTGCCACGATCCTGATCGAGACAGCGCTCAAGGCCATGGCGAGGTCATCCGACAGGTTCGCTATCCTGCTTACCTTGATGCCGGGAGCAGGCTCGAATTCATACATAGTGACCACAGGACCGGGCCTTACTTCCGTCACTTTGCCATCGATCCCGTAGTCCTTCAGTTTCTTTTCAAGGATGCGTGCGTTGGCCTGGATACTCTCCTTGTCCACCTTCACTTCCCGTTTCTCAACCTCATCCATAAGTGAGACGGAGGGCAGTTTATAGGGCCCTATATCCTTTACAAACTCAAAGGCCTCCTGGACCACTTTGCGCTCTTCCTTCGCCGGTGGCGGTGGTTTCGGCTCTTCCACAACCTTTATTTCTTTGGCACGTTCGACAGACTTTCTTCGTGCGATCCTCTCCTCAATGATAGAGAGCATAGGCACCTGTACGATAAGAAAGAGGGATATGACGAAAATGATGACGGAGATAAGGATACTGCCGAACCTGCTGAAGACGTTAAGAAGCGTCCTCTCGAGAAGAAGCCCGACCAGGCCGGAAAAAGGTATTGAAACTGTTCTGATCTGTAACTTTCCGAAAAGTACCTGCAGCAACATCGATAAGGAAATAAAAAGAAGAACAAGTCCCGAGGCTAGAAGGAGCGGATGAGGAAGACTCTTCTTTTTAACGTGGACACCCGCAAAGAAAAGGATACAAGCCGCAAGCAGGTAACTCATAAAGCCGAATAGCTGCATCAGGGCGTCCGACGTGTAGGATCCTGCTTTGCCGCACAGATTTTTCACGGGGGCAGAGGAGATGGTGTTGATGGACTGGTCAAAAGGATGGTAAGAGACAAGGCTTGCCATGACGAAAAGAAAGAGCCCGAGCAAGCCTATTCCGAGAATCTCTTTTTTCAGCTCTTCTGACATGCAGTCAACCGTGTAATCGCCGCCCGGACTTCGTCCACGACCTCTGCCTTGTATGAGACGCCTCGACCTGCGACGGGGATAGGATCACCGAGATGTATCGAGACAGTACCCCCTTGAACCGGAACCTGGTATCCTTCCGGCTGCAAGAGAGAAGTGCCGCAGATACCCACAGGAACTATCGGGACACGTGCTTTCATGGCCAGGGAAAAGACACCCTTCTTGAAGGGCAGAAGCTTACCGTCCACACTCCGTGTGCCTTCCGGGAAGAGAAGTATGTTTGTGCCGTCCTGTATCTTCTGAGCTGCTTCATCCATGGCCTTCAGCGCCTTTCTGGGATTCTCCCGGTCAAGGCTTATATGGCCGGCTCTTTTCATGGCCCAACCGAGGAACGGAATTAAAAAGAGCGACCTCTTCGCGATGAACCTGAATGAGAAGGGAAGGTAAGCGAGCAGCACGTGTATATCGAGCGCACTCTGATGGTTGCACATGAAGATATAGGGCGGGGTCGCCGCCTTCTCGACCCCGGTTACGGAGACCTTGATGCCCGCAATGCGGAGATATATGTGTGCCCACAGGCGTGAGAGCTTGCGGGAAACTTCGCCTCCTCTGTCGAAGGGAGAGGCGCAGAGGGCGACGGAGGAAAGGACGATCGTGGTGACGACCAGGTTAAGGAAAGAAAGAACTCTCCTCATTTCATTTCTTGGTCATTTCTTTAGAAAGGGCCTCGATGATCCTTGACACCTCCGACCTTATTTTGTCATCCAGATCATAAGGAGAAACACCGAGTTTATCCGCTTCAAGGATCTTTTCATTCTGGCTCATGTAGCCAAGGAAGGGCAAGCCTTCGAGATGCTCTTTTATCATAGTAACGTCGGGCTCAGCTACCACCTTGTTCCCTACTATGTAAACCCTCTTGACCCCAAGGTCGTCAGCGAGGCTTTTCACCTGACGTGCTGTTTGCATGCTCCGTTGGCCCGGCTCAACCACCACAATCAGGGCGTCCATATACGCCGTAGTGCCTCTCCCGAGGTGTTCCAGCCCAGCCTCCATGTCGACCACCACGTACTCATCCCGCTCTACAAAAAGGTGCGAAAGAAGGCTCTTGAGCAATACGTTCTCCCCGCAGAAGCAGCCCCCACCACCCTGCGGTATGGTTCCAAGAACGAGCAGCCTGACCCCATCCTTGGAAACTGAGAATTTCTCCGGAATATCATCCACCTTCGGGTTCATCTTGAAAAACGAACCGTAAGCTCCCCGCTTTGAGCCGGTCCTCTCTTCAATAAATTCCTTCATCTGCGCAAGAGGGTGGATATCTTTCAGCTTATCCGGCTCTATGCCGACGGCGCTCGCGAGATTTGAGTCAGGGTCAGCGTCGATGGAAAGGACCTTGTATCCCTGGTCGGCCAGTATGCGTGACATGACGCCGGCCAAAGTTGTTTTCCCTACGCCGCCTTTACCAGAAATTGCTACTTTCATGCGAGAAAACCTACCATTTCACCTGTGCGCTGTCAAGGCTACAAACGACCGCTTCGCTTGAGGACCACTGCGTTTGAAGACCGCCGGCAAGCCGGCTTGAGGACCATCAAGCCTGCGGCTTGATTCGAGGACCGCTTCGCTTGAGGACCGCCACCTGCGGTGGCTTAAGGACCGGCCTTCGGCCTTGAGGTACTTGCCTTAAGCGAAGCGATCCTCAAGGGCGAAGCCCGCTCCTTAAGCGAAGCGGTCGGTTTTCTCGCCCGCGAGCAGATCCTTCATTAAGTCTCTCTCCTCGGGAGTTGCCAGGATGATCAGGTGCATCTCTCTTTCGAGGACGACATTCGGGGTGGGGTTGTAGATCCACTCCCCTTGTTCCTTTCTTATTGCGATGATCAGGATATTACCTACCGCCCTGAAATCGGCCTCCTCGAGCGACTTGCCGACGTACGGCGAGCGTTCTGGTATCTGAAGCTCTTCGACCTTCACTTCCGATGATCTGTCTCTCAGCATTGCATCGATCAGTGTTACGACGTGCGGTCGCAACATTTCGGAGGTCATGCGCAAGCCGCCTATGTAATTGAGGGCTACGACCGCATCGGCCCCGGCACGGCGTATCTTGTCAATGTTTTTCGTGTCGTTGCAACGTGCGATCACGCGGAGTTCCGGGTTGAGTTGTTTCGCGGTCAGCGAGATTACCACGTTGTCATTGTCTGAATTGGTGGTGGCAAAAAGCCCCTTAGCATGGCGGACCATCGCCATCTCGAGAATCTCGTTTTCGGTTGCATCTCCAACCACCAGATCTATGTTGAGGTTGTGTGCTTTCAGGATTTCTGTTTTTCCTCCGTCGCTATCCACGGCGACCTGCTGATACTTGCTCTGATACAGCTCGTGCACGATGTAGAGCCCTACCATGCCGATGCCGCACACGACGTAATGGTTCTTCATCTTTGCGATCCTCCTCTCCATGGACCTTTGTCTGAAAACCGTTTTAAGCTCCCCTTCGATGATGTAAGCAGCCAGGCTCGTGAAAACGTACAGGATTGTGCCGGTTGAAAAGAGGACATAGAAAATGGTGAAAACCTTTCCTGCCGGCTTGTCATCGAGCCCTATCACGTCTCCGTATCCGACGGTGGTGATGGTAGTCGCGGTCATGAAGAGGGCATCGAGCCAGCTTGTCTTGTTTCCTCCTACCATCTTGAAGCCTACAGTTCCGACGAGAATGATCAAGAGTACGAGATAGAAGATGTGCAGGATTTTGCGAGGAATAATGCCCTTTCTCAGCATACCGGCTCAGTATAGCATGTGCAACTGTGCCGTGCCAGCGCGTGGCCGACCACTGCGTTCGAGGACCGGGCCTCTGGCCCTTGAGGACCGGGAGCTACACTCCCTCAAGGAGCGTCGCCTCCGGCGACTTGAGGTAAAAGGTCCATTCGCTTGCCTCAAGCGAAGTGGTCCTCGAATCAGGCCATAGGCCTGATGGTCCTCAAGCGAAGCGGTCCTCGAACGTAGTGATCCTCAAGCAGCGAAAGGCTGCGGTCCTCAAGCGTTAGCGTACCTTAAGGGCGAAGCCCGGTCCTCAAGCCGGCTATACCGGCGGTCCTAAAGCGTGGCGATCGGCTGGTCCAAGTTCAGCTGACTTCAGGCGATAGCGTTCGCTATCGCTGCCTGACCGAGGGAGATACCGCCGTCATTACACGGAACCTGGCTGTGGAGCAGAACCTCAAGACCGGCTTCTCGAAGGAGGGGAAGCGCGCGGCGCAGAAGGAGCCTGTTCTGAAAGCAGCCGCCGCTCAATGCAACGCGAGAGATGCCTGTCTCTGCGGCAACACGCGCGGATACGTCCTTGATGACGTGAGCGATCGTTTCGTGAAACCTTAGTCCGATCTCGTGAACGGGAACTCCCGACCTGACATCATTGAGAACCTCCTCGAGGAGCTGCCCGACACGCACCTCTTGCATGCCGTCATGTTCTGCCAGGCCGTAGGCATAGCTCTGCACGTCTCCCTCCTGTCTTGACAGCATCTCAAGCTCGATGGCAGCCTGGCCTTCAAAGGTGATTGCTTCGCGAACGTTAAGCAATGCGCTCACCGCATCGAAGAGGCGCCCGCACGAGGAAGTCAGAGGCGTGTTGATGCCCTTCTCAAGCTGCTGGATGATGATACCCTTTTCCTCTTCGGAGACCTCCCGGGCGAAAGGCAAGTCGGGTATGCTGCCGAGGAGATGGTAAAGGTAGGCTATGGCGAGGCGGTACGGTTTCTTGATCGCAAGTTCACCTCCGGGCATGGGAAGTGGTTCTATGCGTGCTACCCGTTCGAACCCATCAAGACGGGCGATGATGAACTCTCCACCCCACACAGTCCCGTCAAGACCGAATCCCGAACCATCGAAGGCAACACCGATCACCGGCTCTGTTATGCCGTTGTCCGCCATACATGAAGCGATGTGCGCATGGTGGTGCTGTACCCCGACGATAGGTATCTCCCCCTTCATTTCAAGTGCATACCGCGTGGAAAGGTAGTCCGGATGGAGGTCATGGGTAATCAACTCAGGCTTGATCCTGAAGAGCTTTTTGTAAAGCTCGATAGTTGCCGCAAAATGTTCTAGCGTCTCAATGTTATCAAGATCACCGATATGCTGGCTCACAAACGCGTATTGGTCGCGCGTGAGGCAGAAGCTATTCTTTTCCTGGGCGCCCACAGCCAGGAGAGGGGTGCTCCCGAAGGGCAGTGTGATAGGGAAGGGCGCGTAGCTTCTTGCTCTCCTGATGGACTGCGGTTTATTTTCCGTGACGATATATACGCTGTCGTCATAACGGGAATGAATATCCCGGTCGTGAAGGAGAAAAAAGTCAGCGAGGCCCTTAAGTCGTTGCTTAGCCTCTTCGTTATCCTTAGCTATGGGTTCTTCAGTAATATTGCCGCTCGTCATGACGAGGGGCCGAGCGAAGTCGGCCAGAAGAAGAAGGTGCAGGGGCGTGTAGGCAAGCATGGCACCGAGGTAGTTGTTGCCCGGCGCCACATTGCGCGCTATGCGTGACTCCTCCCTCTGTATGAGAAGCACTATGGGCGCGTGAGGAGAGGAGAGAAGCGCCTCCTCTTCTTCGTCGCAAAAGCACTCCCTTCTCACCTCATCAAGGTCTCTCACCATAACGGCGAGAGGTTTATCCGGACGCCCCTTTCGTTTCCGCAAGGAATCCACAGCCTTTTCATCATAAGCGTCGCACGCGAGGTGAACCCCCCCAAGGCCCTTGATGGCGAGGATGGCGCCGGTGGCGAGCAGCCGAGCCGCCTCCGTGATTACATCGTTGCAATCTACCTTCTCTCCGGCCGCATTCTCCAGCCACACTCTGGGGCCGCACACCGGGCACGCGTTGGGCTGCGCATGGAAACGGCGGTTGAGCGGATCTTCATACTCTTTACTGCAGGCCTCGCACATCTGGAATTTTGACATGGTTGTATTGGGTCGATCGTACGGGATGTCCGCAATGATCGTGAAGCGAGGGCCGCAATTGGTGCAGTTCGTGAAAGGGTAACGGTATCTCCGGTCACGCGGAAGGAAGATCTCAGCCGCGCATTCATGGCACGTGGCTATGTCGGGCGAGATCAGCTGATAACCTGCGTCTTGAAGGCTTTCTCTGATCTCAAAGGAGACGTAGCCGGCGGGGTTCGCTCTTGTAACCTGGACCCCTTCGATGTGCGCGAGGGGCGGGGCATCATTGACAAGGCGGTCAAGAAACCGGCTGATCGACTCGCCGATCCCTTCGACCTCTATCTCGACGCCGCTGCTTGTGTTGAGGACCCAGCCGGCGAGGTTGTATTCGTGGGCTAACCTGAATATGAAAGGGCGGAAGCCGACGCCCTGGACAACGCCCTGGACGGATATATGCCTCAGCTGGCGAGCTTCCGGAGCCACTCTATCCAACTATCCAGACCCTGCCCTGTTTTGCAGGAGACCTCGAATATGGGCGCACCGGCATTGACCGCATGCACTCCTTTCTTAAACCGCCGCACGTCAAAGTCGATGACAGGGAGGGTGTCCATCTTATTGAGCACGACAGCTGTTGCAGCAGAGAACATGCCGGGATACTTATAGGGCTTGTCATCTCCTTCGGGGACCGACGCTACCACCACCCTTGCACTCTCTCCCAGCTTGAACTCTGCCGGACAGACAAGGTTCCCCACGTTTTCCACGAACAGGACACGCGCACCTTTGAGGCTCAGTCTCTTGACGGCCTTTCGAATCATAGCCGCGTCGAGGTGGCACGCGCCGCCGGTGTTGATCTGGACCACCGGCACTTTTTTTGCGCCCACCTTTTCCGCGTCGAAGGTCGATGCGATATCCCCCTCGACCACGGCCACAGGCAAGCCAAGGAGATCAATCGTTTTAAGTATGAGGCTCGTCTTGCCTGCGCCCGGAGACGCCATAATGTTAATGGCAACCACTCCAGCCCCGTCAAAGAGCTTTTTGTTCTCCAGAGCCATCTGATCATTGGCATCAAGGATGTTCTTAACGATCTTGATCTTCATCATTAATCCTCCACGTCGATACTTTCTATGTAGCACTCCCGCCCCTGCATGACCTGGCCGCCCAGATGGCCGCACTGGGGACAAGCCCAGTCCCCGTTGTCCAGCTTAAACTCAAAGGCGCATTTGGTACAGCGGACGTGGGCCGGAACCCTGCGGAACGTCAGAGCTGCCCCCTTAGCCGCTGTGTCTGCGGCTACGACGTCGAAACAGAAGCGCACGGAATCCTCGACAATGCCCGAGAGTTCCCCGAGCACAATCGTAATGCCCTTTACCTGTCGTTCAGGAGCGCTCCTCAGGGCGATGTCAACTATGTTCTGTGTAATGGCTAGTTCGTGCACGGCGTTCAGTCGCCTTCCTATTCGATCCCCTGTGGCTGATTTAAGACAGAAAGAAGCACCAGCGGCTCGCAAAAATTATAGCATTTTGGCGCTTGGGCCGCAACCGTGCTGCAAACCGTGCTGCAAAGCGTCCTGCTTGCATTTGCATGGTGAGCGTGCTTATGTTTAAAGTACTGATTTACGGCAGACATCTGTAACTATATGCCAAGAAATCCATGAAGGAGGCGCACGCCATGAAAGACATGACAACGCTGCACTTGCAAGTACAGGACCTTTGTAACTGCTATGCACAGACCGATCCTTTAAAGGAAATGTCGCTGTTGAAGAAGGATGCGGATAAGGACGAGGCAGCCCTCAAGTGGATTGCTCTGGCCGTGCTTCACGGCGTGAACATGGGAGCGAAACAGATCTCCATCTCGAAGGAGGCTGATGGTAAAGTAAAGGTAATAGCCGAATACAGGGAGGCCGAGCTACCATCTCCTGGCTCAGATATCGGAAAGAGGGCGATGAAGGCCCTGAGGGAGATTACGCACATTGAGGGTAAGAAAGGAGAATTGCCCCTGGCGCTGGGTATCCGTGACAGTAGCCTCGAGGTGAAGGTTAAAGTCAAGCAGCAGGACAACGCAGAGACTGTTACGCTGAGGTTTGGGAAGTAGGTTTTTCATGAAGGTCGTTGTTTTTAACGGAAGCCCGAGAATAGGGGGTAATATAGACGTGCTTCTTGCCGAGGCGGAAAAGGCCGTCAGGGAAGCGGGCCATGGGGGCCATGAATGGAAGAGGTTTGATCTCAACGGGATGAACATACGGCCCTGCCAGGACTGCGGAGGCTGCGAGAAAACCGGGGAGTGCGTCATCAAGGACGATATGGTCCAGATACATCAGGCTATACGTGACGCCGATAGAATCATTCTTGCTTCTCCGGTCTTCTTCTTCGGCCTCTCTGCTCAGACCAAAGCCGTGATCGATCGCTGTCAGTCTTTCTGGTGTGAAAAGTATCTCTTGAAAAGACCGCTTCCAGAAGGTCCCTATGGAAGGAAAGCGCTGCTTCTGCTCGTCGGTGGAATGAAGAAAGAGGTAGGGATCCAGTGTTCAGAAACGACAGCGCGGGCCTTTTTCAGGACAATCAGTGTTCCGAAGGATGAGACCGTGGGATTTCTGGGCGTGGATGAAAAAGGTGCCATAGTCAAGCATGCGACAGCCCTCGGGGACGTGTATCGGGCCGCAAAAGGGCTTGTCAGTGTCGAAGACCGGTAGATGCATGGGGGCGGAGAAGAACTTCAGCGCCATCAAAGACGTCCACATAGAGATTTGTCTTAACGAAGCCGTAGAGTCTGCACAGACAACCGGCCTCGAAGAAATGACTCTGAAGGCCGGGTTTCCCGATTTTTCCGCATCAGAGATAGAGACCGGCGTTCGCTTTGTGGGGAAGCCTGTCTCTTTGCCGCTTCTGATCTCTCCACTGACGGGTGGCGGTCAATCATCGGGAAGGATCAACAGACACCTTGCGCTGGCTGCGAACCAGCTCGGAATCGGGATGGCCGTAGGATCGCAGAAGCCGATGCTGGAGGGTAATGCCGAGCCCGAATCTTACCTGGTCCGGCAATATGCTCCATCCATTCCTCTTTTAGCTAACCTCAGCATTGCTCACGTGAAAAAGGGCAGGGCATATCTTCTTCGCGCAGTCGAGTCCATAAGGGCTGACGCTATCATCCTCTATGTGAATCCGCTGCAGGAAATACTGCAGGACGGCGGAGATGCCGATTATACCGGTGTCCTGGAAAAACTTGACGAGGTCCTTAAAGACTTTCCATACCCGGTATTGCTCAAGGAAGTCGGGTTTGGTTTGCCTGATGCTCTGCTCGCATGGGCAGGTTCCCGGAAGATAACCGGGATTGATACAGCAGGACTGGGAGGCACCAACTGGGCGCGTATCGAGGGAAGGATCAAGGGCCGCGACTTCAGCCTCTTCGAAAGTTTAGGGAGAAAGACGAAGGATGTGCTTCTGGCGGGTAAACAGTACCTTAGAACAGACCAGCTCCTCATAGCGTCCGGTGGCATCAGGACAGGACTTGACATGGCCAGGACGCTGGCTATGGGCGCACACATGGTTTCCATGGCCCTCCCTTTCCTTCGGTGGGCTAACGTTTCCGTCGATGAGATCGTGCGCAACGTGGAGCAGTTGCAAGAGGAGCTTCGCGTAGCAATGTGGTACACGGGCTCGAAAGACATCGCCGCACTGAAAGGCAAGACCGAACAGCGGTCTATCTCGTCGTCTGGTCTATCTGGTCTCTAGACGAAACAGACTAAATAGACCAGACAGACTAAATAGACGAGTTCCTCGTTGTCTCTCTCACCGCACCTCTTGAGTCAGCTTGTAATATCGGTCCTGATACCAGGCCACCGGAGAAGCCTTTTCTGAAATTGTATAATCGATTGCTTCGGCCACGTAGACCGTGTAGCGGTTCACGGGGAAAGAAGTGATCACCTTGCACTCTATAGTCGCAAGAGCGCCCTTTATCGCAGGAGCTTTCACCTTCGCCCCCTGCTGCGTGCCGATGGCCAAGGATTTGAATTTGTCGACTTTTTTTCCGTGGAGCGCTCCGAGCTTCTTCGCAAGGCCCACCTGATCCGAGGACGCTATATTCAGGGTGAACTCCCCGGTGTCTTCAATGAAGTCGTGGGTCATGCTATGCTTGTCGACACTGACAACGAGAAGCGGCGGCTCTTCAGAAATAAACATACAGGTTGCAGTCATCGCATCGCTTTTCCCCGCAGAAGCGGCGGTGAGCAGCACAACGGAGCAGGGCATTACATGGCTTACTCTGGGCTTGCGTTTTTCCATAGAGGGCCTCCTTGAGCGAAAACTAATTTTTAGAATAGTAAGGCTGCTCGGTGATGATGTCAATTGTCAGGCGAGTCATCGTGATTGAGTAGCTTAACGTTACCTGTCAGATTCAGGCTATTTGTTAGACAATAGAAATTTGTAGTATTCCCAGGCCCGGCCATAAACTGAGGCTGTTCCGCCCCTTTTCTCGAGGGGTTTTAAGAAACTGATAAGCTGGTTCTTCTCTTTCTTGGTAAAAGGTATCAGTGGTTTTAAGGAGGCGGCCATTACCTGCAGTTTGGCAGCTTCTTCCAGATTTATTGCAACAGCGGTTGTTTCCTCGATACTTTTCGTGGCGATCATAGCGCCGTGAGCCTTAAGGATGACAACCCTGTTTTCTCCTAACAGGTCTGCAACGTCAAAGCATGCTTGCGGATGAATGTTTGAAAGGTGCCATATCTCCTTATAGAAACCTATTTTCTCCGGTTCAAATGATACCTTCATGATCTCAAAGGAGACCGGCAGAAGAGGAGTTTCTGTTATGCTCAGAACCCTTACGTAAAGAGAATGGGTATGTGCGACACTCGCAATGTCTTTGCGTTTCTGGTAGATTGCCGCATGCGCCAGAACCTCCCCATACGTGGAAGTATATTTGCCCGAGATGACTTTTGCGTCACGCGCATTGACAACCACGATGTCATCGATGGTGGCCATACCGGGAGCAATGGCCCTTGTGATGAGAAAGGTATCTGTTCCCGGAATACGGACGCTGATGTGACCCTGTGGCCTTATAAGGTCTTCCATGTCAAGAATCTTATTAGCGGTGATCAGTTTCTCCTTTAACTCAGCGATCGTGCGTTCGTCAGCTGGTGTCATTAAGTAGCTCCTTTCCCGGTATGGTCCGGGTACATGGGTTACACGTTATTCCAGGGACATAGGTAACACTTTTCTTCTCGTTTTGGGGTTGCCGCATTCAACGAGGGTCTGTCG
>Ga0209039_10000159_pt1 | contig 62439 bp, 62 predicted proteins | sample BogFormECP12_OM1_FD_188238 | JGI IMG/M metagenome (GOLD analysis project Ga0209039, IMG submission 188238) | Bog forest soil microbial communities from Calvert Island, British Columbia, Canada - ECP12_OM1 (SPAdes) (version 2) | ecosystem: Environmental > Aquatic > Freshwater > Wetlands > Bog ...
CAAGATGGAGGCGAGTACTCGCAGATCATGTGCCATTGGTTGTTGAGTGGCAATTAGGATCATCAACTGGCTTTCGATCTCGAATCGCTTCTTGTTGATAGCGCGGTCGCCTTCCAAGATCTTCTGTGCCGCCTTCAGGTCACGTATCTTTAACCCTTCAACTGAACCCAGAAGAGACTGCTCAACCATACTGCCAAGCATAAGCACGTCATCTTTAACCTGCTTGATTTCGGTCTCAAATGTTCTGCGTAACATGGATTCCTCTACTTATCTGCAAGAGTATTATATCCCTATCCAAATCGCCCAGTCACGTAATCTTCGGTGCGCTTATCTTTTGGATTCGTGAAAATCACATTCGTTTCATTGAACTCAATCATCCGTCCAGCACGCTGATCGTCAATCATCATCATGGCCGTGTAATCAGAGACACGCGCGGCCTGCTGCATGTTGTGTGTGACGATGATGATGGTGTAATCCTTGACAAGGTCATGCATCAACTCCTCGATGCGGAGAGTCGAAATCGGGTCGAGGGCCGAAGCAGGTTCATCCATCAAAATGACTTCGGGTTCCACGGCTAGTGCGCGCGCAATGCACAAACGCTGTTGTTGTCCACCCGAAAGCGAAAGCCCGCTCTGATGAAGTTTGTCCTTTACTTCATCCCAGAGTGCGGATTGTCGCAAACATTTCTCCACGATTTCGTTCAAATCATTTTTGCGTCGAACACCATATAAGCGCGGACCGAACGCCACATTATCATAAATGCTTTTCGGAAATGGGTTGGGGCGTTGAAAAACCATCCCGACTCGGCGGCGGACATCCACGACATCCACGCCGGATGCGTTGATATTCTCGCCATCCAGAAGGATTTCACCATCCATGCGTGCACTGGCCGTCAGATCATTCATCCGATTGAACGACCGCAATAGAGTGGATTTTCCGCAGCCCGAAGGGCCGATGATTGCCGTAATCTTGTTTGATTGAACGGTGAGATTGATTTCAGCCAGCGCGCGGAACTTCCCATAAAAGACGGATAGGTTTTTTATCCCCATCTTATCGGATGATTCGGCGCTTGGCGTTCCGTTATTTGTAATAGCGATTTTGGTTTCCATATCTTTATCCTTGAAGCGCACGTTTGCGGGACTCGACCCATAAACGCGCAATGATTTCAATCAAAAGAACAAAAATCATCAGCACCAATGCCACGCCCCAGGATTGATTAACTCGTTCGGGATATGGCTGTTGAGCATATTTCCATAATGTTAGCGGGAGCGAGTCGACGGGTTCGTTGATGATCCGCCCAATAATCGTAAAGATATTTTGATGAGCCTGAGCCCCGCCTCGGACGATCAGCCCAATATTGAAATTGTCATTGCCAAAAGCCGTAAAGAGAAGCGGAGCCGTTTCGCCGGTTGCGCGGGCAATTGCCAGAAGAAAGCCAGTGATAATGCCATTGAGCGCGGCGGGGAACATAACGCTGATGGATGTTTTCCATTCCGGCGTGCCCAATCCCAATGAACCTTCGCGCAATGTATGCGGAACCAGCTTGAGCATTTCCTCGGTAGTGCGGATGATCGTCGGCAACATCAGGATACCCATTGCCACGCCGCCTGCAAGACCCGAAAAATGTTTCGAAGGTACAACGATCAAAGCATAAACAAAGAGTCCCATCACAATGGATGGAACGCCTGCCAATACATCAGTAGTAAAACGTAAAGTTATGCCCAATGGTGTATTTGGATTGCGCGCGGCATAGAAGGCGGCCAGTACACCTGGCGGGATCGCAAATAAACAGGATAGAACTGCGAGCACCGCTGTGCCCTCGATCGAATGCAGTACGCCGCCGCCCGCTATGCCTAGAGGACGCGGAAGTTGCGTGAAGAAAGCCAAATTGAGCGAACTTCCACCGCGATAGATCACATAACCAATGATCCAGAATAAAGGTACAAGCGCCATCAGGGTCAATAGACCTGTAATAGCGAGCATGATTGTATTGGTGATTCTGCGCCGGCGCGAGTGCGCAACTTCGTTCTTCGCGATCAATCCCTGGAATCGAGTCGTGGTCATGCGCGCGCCTCCTGCGGCGTTCGCCGCGCCACTTGCCAAACTAGAAAACGAGCGATGATATTCAAAATGAGCGTAATGACAAATAACGTCAAACCGATTTCAATCATGGCCGAGGTATGTAACTCTGACAAAGATTCTCCAAACTCGTTAGCTAACAAGCTAGCCATGGTGTACCCTGGTTTGAGCAAGGAACCTGTGGGTTCTAATGAATTGCCTATCACCATAGTCACAGCCATAGTTTCGCCGAGGCCGCGGCCCAGACCGAGAATGATTGCGCCCAGAATTCCAGACAAACCATAAGGCAGTAATACCTGCCAGATCATTTCCCAACGTGTTGACCCCATTCCCATAGCGGCTTCACGCTGTGTGTTCGGAATTGCCAGAAGCACATCACGTGTGATGGCTGTAATTGTTGGGATAATCATAATTGTGAGGATCATAGCCGCTGCTAATCGCGAAGCGCCGCTTTGCGGGATTGGCCCAGTAAAGAAAAAATTCAACACTGGTACTTGGCCGAATACAGTAAATAAACCTTCGCCAACCGGTAGAACCACTTTGGGCAGGAAGACGAAGATTCCCCACAAGCCATACACTACACTTGGAATAGCCGCCAGCAATTCGATCATCCAATTCAGCGGCAATCGTATTTTTTCCGGGCATAATTCTGCAAGAAAAATAGAAATGCCGAGACTAATTGGAACGGCAAGGATGATCGCAAAGATCGAAGTAATTAATGTCCCATAGATGAAGGGCCAGGCCTGAAAAACACCCGTTTGCGGATCCCAAGTGGAATCGGCTCTCGGAAGGATGAAATTCAAGCCGAGTTGATTGCGTGCTAACGCAGATTGCTGCCAAAGCATCCAACCGATTGCCAGAGCCACTACAATCACCAAAAAAGACATCAAAATGATCAATCCAGACCAAAGGATGTCTCCATGATGGGTTATTCGCTGAATGCGCAGGCTCAAGGCATTAGGTTTTGGAAGAGAGGCGGTTTTCATCTCAATGTCTCTTATACTTACATTCTACGAATTTCCCGATATAAAAAACATTCGGGATATGGGCCAATTATAAAGTCAAATGGAGGGCCGCCCATTCAGAGTATAGAGTGGCCCTCCACGCGCTGCGAATCTGTTCTTATCTTTTTACTATTACTTGGTCATGTCCATTACTGGCTGACCGTTGCAAGTAACCTTGCTCAGAGCGGCTTCAACCTGCGTTAGGACAGGAGCCGGCAGTGGTACGAACCCAAGATCTGTGGCGCGCTTAGTAGCCGCAGGATCCGTCAATGCCCAACGGAAGAACGAGAGCAACTTCTGCGCCTTGACACAATCGGTCATGCTCTTGGCATGGACAATATCATAAGTGTAGCCAGAAATAGGCCAAGTGCCAGCGCTGGGACCATTTACGATGGTATCCGTCAAGGCAGGGGTAAAGTTATTGGCAAAATCATTCATAGCAGACGCTACGCTATCAGGCGAGGCTGTCACGGTCTTGCCAGCTTTATTGACCATTTGCGCAAACGCGATGCCGTTCGATTTAGCAAAGCTGTATTCAACATAGCCAATAGCGTAGGGTGTTTGCTGCACATCAGCCGATACACCCTGACTGCCTTTGCCGCCGAGGCTGCTCTGAACGGGCCACGAAACCGTTGTGCCAGAACCAGCGGTCCAAGCGGCGCTGAATGAAGACAGCGCAGCAGTAAAGATTGCTGTAGTACCGGAACCATCCGAGCGGTGCACTACGGTGATCTGTTTGGCAGGCAACTTAGGAGCAATTTGCGGATTGAGAGCCGCAATAGCCGGATCGTTCCATTTGGTGATAGTGCCGTTATAGATACCAACCAGTGTATTGCCATCCAAGACTAGAACAGGATCCTTAGTAGGATTTAGCTCTGGAATGTTGTACATCATGACAACTGCGCCAGCCAAGATGGGGAACATCTGCAAATCTACACCTTTGGTGGTTTCATCGGCGGTGAGCACTGCATCCGAACCCGCAAAATCAACCGTATTACCGATGATGGCTGTCTTGCCTGCACCTGAACCCACACCCTGATAATTGATCGCGACGGATGGATCAATTAACGGATAGGCATAAGCCCAATCGGAAACAGCAGGCTGTTGGAAGGTACTGCCTGCACCGGTGATTTGAACAGAGCCTGGGGCAAGCGGCGTAGGAGTGGCGGTTGACGCAGGCATGGCAGAGGTTGCTGCGGGGGCCTGAGTTGCTGGCATTGCCTCGGTCGCAGTCGGCGTGGCACTTGTACCACAAGCCGCAAGCAGGAAGCTGAATGCAATTGTAACGAACACCAACGAACGTAGGAATTTGGACATTTCTTTCTTCTCCTTTTTAATTTTTTACAATCGAATCATAACAATCAGCGTTTAATATCAATGGAATAATAAGTTAACATCTTGTTAAGAACCCTGGTGATTAAACAAAAACTGCCCGATAGTGCTGGGCAGAATAATCCTCGGAACCACATGAATATTTGGTTCCGGCTTTAGTCTGTTGACGCTCCCGTCTCGTTCAATAAAACTTGTGAAAAGGGAGCGACTGGGATATTGGCCCAGCGCCACGCAAGCTCAAATGAATAATCTCGGCAACGATCACAAATCGCGCCGTGCAACAAATCAAGAATGTAGGTCATATCAACTTCGCGCCGGCTGTCTTCCTCGCCGCATTTTGGACAGATCATTTTTCTCATCCTGTATCTGCAAATCACCAAAAGAACCATCGGATTGTCTGGCATCTGATCTTACTTAATGTGTTGCATACCTTCAACTGACAAATAGTCATCAAGTATCATACTAATCTCAAGGTCTTATTTGTGATTCTCTAATGTAAACCATACTATTTTCCATTCCGGTTCTGACCGCTCGAAGAACGGAATTGCCCCATTTTCATCCGAGGACCAGTTATCTAAATCGGTCAACGCGCGATGAGCTGTCAGGTCAAGATGAAGAGGCGTGACGGAAACATATCCTTCAGCCAGCGCACCGATATCTGTACCGTGTTCTGCGACGCCCGTTGGCGCATCGCCTCCGATCCAATAGTATGGGTGACCGCGAGGGTCAATGCGCTCATCAAGGCGGCTATGATACACACGCAATCCTTGGCGCGTCAAACGAAAGCCGCGGATTTCTTCATCCTGTAAAAACGGCACATTGACATTCAACAAGATTTCCGAAGGCAATCCGTTTTCCAGCACATGACGCACGACATGTTGTGCGGCGTGTGCCGCAGGTCCAAAATCAATTTCGCCAGTATGTCCCTCGGGGATCTCCAATGAAATTGCAATACCCGGAATTCCTGCGATCACAGCTTCCATCGCAGCGGTTACCGTTCCGGAATAGGTGACATCATGTCCGAGGTTTGCTCCAACGTTAATGCCTGAAACCACCAGATCAATCGGATCTTTGAAATAGCCCAGCGTTGCAAGTGCCACGCAATCGGATGGTGCGCCATCGCTTGCTGATGCAATGGCTCCATCTGCAAGATGATATTCCTTGACGCGCAAGGCGCGATCCAGCGTCTTCACATGTCCGCCGCCAGACCAATTTCGATCCGGTGCAAGGATACTTACTTTGCCAAGTTTGCGCATTTCCTGTGCCAGTGTCAGCAAACCCGGAGCCAGCACTCCATCATCATTCGTTACGAGAATATGTTTTTCCATTCACTTTCCTTATTATTTAAATATTGATTGCGCTTCTGATGAGCATCCACGCCAAAAACGATCAGCATGAGAATTAAAGTAACCGCCAGAAATGTAACAACCATATTTACATGTCTCCTTGTTCAAAGTAAATATTATCCCCTTTCCTTTAAAGGCAGTCTAAAAAACAGTTAACATCTTGTAAACATATTTTCATAACAACTGTTTTAAACACAGGAACCCGGGGAGAGTCCGGGTTCCTGTGCGAAGGAGGAGAAGGAGATGTTAGGAAATCATCAGTATGCTGCATCACGTTGTTGACGGAGGAAGTCTCGCCGCTTCCGTCCTGCGTCCACAATGAACACGATCAGCATGGCAACTACGTTCACAGCAAGAAACATATTCACATGCCTAGGATAGCACAAATCAGTCAGACTGCGCTTTAGAGCGAGCTAACAAATGCAAAACAATTATGAAAACTTCAAGCCTGCAGAAAGTCCGCTGCACTTTGCGGAATCGTAAAGAAAAACGTACTCCCTTGTCCTTCGATGCTATCCACCCAAATTTTTCCTCCATGTGCTTCTACAATGTGACGTGCGATGGATAAGCCCAAGCCTGTGCCGCTTCCCGAGCGCGACCGATCCACTCGATAGAAGCGCTCAAAGATACGCGGAACATCGTCCGATGGGATTCCGATTCCCGTATCCTTGACTCCGAATCGGACTCCGTCTCCAGTGGCTTCCGCTAAAAGAATCACTTCTCCGCCCGGCCGCGTGAACTTGACCGCGTTATGGATCAAGTTAACCAGCACCTGTTCCAGCCGCGCCTGATCCGCGCGGATTTTTGGCAAATCATCCAAACATTCGACGCGCAGTGCCAGCCCAGCGCGCTCGGCTTGCAGTTTCATCCGATCACTGGCTGACACCAATAAATTTTTCGGAGCAATCGGAGCAAGGTTTAGCCCCACTTGTCCCGACTCAATGCGCGAGAGATCGAGCAATTCCTGCGTCATCTGGGTTAATGCGTCGACTTCTGTAACGATTCGGCTGAGAAAACGCGGACCCGCTACCGGATCTGAAAGAGCGCCATTCTGCAAAGTCTCGGTCAATGCTTTGAGCGAGGCCAATGGAGTCCGAAGTTCATGTGAGATGTTGGAGATGAAGTCGCGGCGCACGGTTTCGAGTCGCCGGACCCGCGTCAAATCCTGCACAAGCAGAAGGCTTCCGCCCGCATGTGTATCGGGGATGACCACCAATTGAAGGAACTGGCGGTGTGCGGGCACTTCCACCGATTCGCTTTGCAGCTCATTGGTTTGCTGGCAACGCCGCCACGCTTCGACCAGCTGATGATGACGAACCACTTCAACAATACTTCGATTGATTGGATCAATCGCCTCAAATAATCTCTTGGAAGCGGGGTTGGCAAATTGAATCCTACCTTGCGAATCAACAATCAGCACACCGTCCGTCATTTGATCGAGCACCGCGGCGAGGCGGGCGTGTTCAGAGTTTAGAGTTAAAAGTTGGAGATTGAAGGTTGAAAGCAAAGAGTCAATGGCGCTCGAAAGTTCTTCGATGCCTTGCATATCGGCAGGTAAGGTTGAAAAATCTTTTTGACGAAGCGCGCGTATATATTCGTTGAGCTGATGACGCAAGCTGATATAACGCCAAGCAAACCAAATTGCAGTGAGAAGAAAAATAACAATAAGAGAAATCGAAATGGTGCTCATAAAAAACGCACTTGCGTTTTACGTTTTGATCTTATCCCTCAAACCGATATCCGCCGCCGCGCACAGTCACAATGCGGGTTGGATTCGCCGCGTCCAGTTCAATCTTCTGGCGCAGCCAGCGCACATGGACGTCCACCGTTCGGCTATCGCCGATAAAGTCCCAGCCCCAGACGCGTTCCAGGATGAATTCACGCGAAAGCATCTGGCTTTTATGCTCGGCGAAAAAGAGAAGCAGTTCATACTCCTTGGGCTTGAGTTGCATAGGTTTGCTATCCAGGATCACTTCGCGGCGCGTGAGATTGATGACGAGATTATCGAATGTTAAAGTTTCGTGTGGGGGAGTGGGGTCACTTTTTGTTTTCTCCATCTCTTCGCGCAACATGCGTGTGCGCCGCAATTGGGCTTTGACGCGCGCCAGCAGTTCGCGCATGGAAAAAGGTTTGGTGAGGTAATCGTCTGCGCCGACCTCGAGACCGACCACGCGGTCAATTTCATCATCGCGCGCGGTGAGCATCAAGATGGCAGTGGTCAATTCCTTGCGAAGAATGCGCGCCACTTCGAAGCCGTCCATTTTGGGAAGCATGATGTCGAGGATGATGAGATCAGGTTTTAGACGGCGAGCTGCTTCGAGGGCGGATAGTCCGTCGCCGACGGTCTCAACGGCATAGCCATCCTTTTTCAAGTTATAAGCAAGCGTTTCCTGCAAAGAGGGTTCATCTTCAACGATGAGAATGGATTCAGGCATTTGCAAAGAATATATCACAACAAAACGCAATCGTTTGTTAAGAGGATGTTAAAACAAAGTAGCGGTCTGGATTGCTCATTCGAGTACACTTGTAAAAATCTATTAGGGGCGACGGTTTATAAAAGCCGGAACATAAATGATTCTGCAACCATGCTTAACTTATCTTCGATAAAAGAAAGGTATATAACATGACGCTGCTTTCAGCTTTGTTGACAATCACCTCGATAGGATGGATAGTTTTTGAAATTTCCCTTGTCGTGAGAGACCGATTACAAGGAAAAGGCAAGGCAGGAAACGACCAGGGTACCCTTTACTATAACTTCATCGCAATTGCCTTGGGTATGACCGTCGCATCAGTTCTGAACGGGAATTCAAAGTTCTTTTTTCCCGGCCGTTGGTCTAACACAGTCTTCTGGATAGGGTTATACATTATGTTGCTTGGTCTTGGATTGCGTCTGTGGGCCGTTATTACCCTCGGAGCATCGTTCCGTACAACGGTTGAAACGCATAAAGATCAACAGGTAGTAAGAAGTGGTCCTTACAGACTCGTATGACACTCTTCATATTCGGGATTAATTTCGATGTGCTTCGGCTTCGGAATAGCTCTTCAGAACTGGCTGTCATTAGCGTTCACGGTCATACTGCCGCTTGTCGCTCTTCTATACAGGATTAGTATCGAAGAAGCGGTTCTTGTTTCGTCCTTAGGATCTGATTATGAAAAATATCAGCGTGAGACAAAGAAGTTAGTTCCTTGGGTTTGGTAGGCAGCGGTAAGATGGTGACAATCTTAAATTATTTACCATACACAAACTGCCCATTCTTATAAAACAATTGTCCGTCCACCGTGATCTCCGAATCTTGTCGCAGGTCGCATATCATATCCCAGTGAATAGCACTGTGATTCTTCGAGCCGGTTTCGGGATAGCCCGCGCCAAGCGCCATGTGGAATGTGCCGCCGATTTTTTCATCGAAGAGAATGTTGCCGGTGAAGCGGTCAATATCGGTATTCGTGCCGATGGCGAACTCTCCGAGATAACGCGAGCCTGCATCGGATTCAATCATCTTAAGCAAATAATCTTGTTGCTTCTCGGCTTTTGCGGTTTCAACGCGTCCGCGATTGAAGGTTAGTTCCGCGCCTTCGACTGCCACGCCACCATAGATTGCAGGATACGTGAACTTGACCCAACCATTGACCGAGTCTTCCACCGGGCCGGTAAAGATCTCACCATCGGGCATATTAAACGTGCCGAAGGAATTATCGAAGGTGCGGCCTTTGATGGAAAGAGTCAGGTCGACATTGGGACCGCTTAACGTGACTTGACTTTTGCCTTGCATAAAGTCAATGGCGCTTTGTTGTTTGGCTTCGAGGCTTCGCCAATACGCCACCGGATCGTCTTCATGGGCGTGAACTGCGTGAAATACAAAATCCGAATAGTCCATCAGGCTCATGCCCGCGTCCTGAGCATACGCTTCGGTCGGATACAGAGTCGTGACCCACTTGAAGACGCCTTCAGCGCCGCGCCGCATTTGCGCTTCCGTAATGGAACTCAGCGCCTTGCCGCGCCGCTGGACCTTGAGCGGATCCACACTGCTTGTGCCGCGCGTATTTGTTGCCGAATGGATGCGGATGCGCGACTCGAATTGATCGTAGGCAAGCTTGTAAAATGTCGGGATGAAATCGAGTTGCGTGTCTTTGGCATACGTCACATACATTTCATCCTGACTGAACGGCATCATGCCCGGCAAAGCCACCAGTGGGTGCGGATGACCGCCTTTTTCCAACACCTGAACGAACACTTCACGGATGAGTGGTTCGGCGGCGGTCGTGCCTTCGATTAAAACGCGATCGCCGGGTTTGATGCGAGTCGAATGTTCCACCAGAACTTTTGCAAATTTTTGCACGCGAGTATCGCTCACATAAATCTCCCAATTCAAATCATTGCAATGATGACTGCGTTGAATTTGTTTTGATTATATCATGTGCATCTTGGAGTATACTGAACGCGAAATTTAGGATGAAATCGCAATGAAACAATTACTTCAAAACATGAAAAACGGTAAAGCAACAATTGAAGAAGTGCCTGTGCCGACTCCCCGCGATGGATTTGCATTAATCAAAACCGCTGCGTCGCTGGTCTCGGCCGGAACCGAGCGCATGGTGGTGGAATTCGCCGAAAAGAATCTGGTTGGCAAAGCACGTTCGCGCCCCGATCTCGTCAAACAAGTGATGAACAAAGCGCGTCGCGAAGGACTCATCCCGGCCGTTCAAGCCGCGTTCAGTCGACTCGATCAGCCCACGGCGCTTGGTTATTCGTCAGCCGGCACCATCGTTGCGCTTGGAAAAAATAAGGCCCCCAATATGGGGGTGCAGGGCTTCAGGGTCGGTCAGCGCGTGGCGTGCGCGGGTGGTGGGTTTGCCGTCCACGCCGAATACAATGTCGTGCCGCGCAATCTGCTCACGCCGCTTCCAAAGAATGTTGATTTTGAATCAGCGGCTTTTACAACGCTCGGTGCGATTGCTTTGCACGGTTTTCGTTTGGCTGAGCCACAGATTGGCGAGAACGTCGCAGTGATCGGACTCGGTCTCTTGGGGTTGTTGGCGATTCAGATTGCGTCTGCGGCGGGATGCAACGTCTTGGGCATTGACATTGACCCGAAGCGCGTCGCGCTCGCCTCATCTCTTGGAATCGAATCAGTTCGCCGCGCAAAAGCCGTTGACGCATCTCAGGCGTTCACTGCCAATCGCGGCTTTGATATTGTTTTGATCTGCGCCGGCACTCTATCGAATGATCCGGTTGAACTCGCGGCAATTATCGCGCGTGACCGGGCGCGCATCGTCGCTACCGGCGCGGTCGGATTGAACATTCCCCGCAAAATCTATTATGAAAAAGAATTGTCCTTTATCAACTCGCGTTCGTATGGTCCCGGTCGTTATGACTCTTCGTATGAAGAAGAGGGCAAAGATTATCCGCTCGGTTATGTGCGTTGGACGGAAGGTCGCAATTTTGAATCTATCGTCGAGTTGATGGCAAATGGCAAATTGAAAACCGCGCCGCTTATCACGCATCGCTTTCCAATCGACCAAGCCGCACAAGCGTATGAAGTCATCACAGACAAACGCAAAGAAGACTTTTTGGGCGTGTTGCTTACTTACGATCTTGAGAAAGAAGCGAGAAGCGCGAAGATCGAATTCAAAGCCGTTAGTGCTAAACCTTTAGGAGTTAAGCTTGGTGTGTTAGGCGCGGGACTTTATGCCAATGCCACCTTATTGCCTGTCATCAAAAACATCGGCGACATTGAACTCGTCGGCATTGCATCTTCTGGCGGATTGCACGCTCAGCATTTGGGAAAGAAATTCGGCTTTGCGTATGCCACGTCATCCGACGACGAGATCATCAACGATCCGAACATCAACACCGTCGCCATTCTGACGCGTCACGACACACACGCGGATTTAGTCATCAAAGCCTTGAAGGCGGGAAAGAATGTATTTGTTGAGAAACCGTTAGCGGTTGACAGCAAACAGTTGACAGTAATCAGTAAAGCCCTGTCAACTACCAACCATCAACTACAAACTGTCGGTTTCAATCGCAGATTTGCTCCTCTCGCTGGACAACTTTCTACTTTCTATAAAGATCATACCGAACCGATGCACATTTATTATCGCGTCAACGCTGGTTATATTCCATTGAATCATTGGACTCAAGACCCAGCCCTCGGCGGCGGACGAATCATCGGCGAAGCCTGTCATTTTATTGACTTCATCACGTTCCTTGTCGGCGCGGCGCCTGTTTCAGTGACTGCTCATGCTTTGCCCGATAACGGCAAATATCGCGAAGACAATGTTTCGATGACGTTCACGTTTCCCGATGGCTCGATTGGCATTGTGGATTATCTTGCCAACGGTGATAAGTCTTTTCCGAAGGAACGCGTTGAAGTGTTTTGCGGTGGCAAGATCGCGGTGTTGGATGATTTCCGCGCCTTGGAGTTGGTTGAAAATGGAAATCGTAAAACCATCAGAGGCGCGCAGGATAAAGGTTGGAAGAATGAATGGATGGCCTTTGCCAAAGTGATTCGTGAAGGTGGTCAGCCGCCGATTCCATACGAGCAGTTGATCGGCGTGACGAAAACTACTTTCTCGGCAGTGGAGTCGTTGAGAAAAAATCAAACGGTGCTAATAAAATGAATTATCTTGGAGAACCACGGATACTTGTTGGACATCGTCCTCTTCTTATGGTTGGAGCAACCGTCTTAGTTCTCGATAACGAAAATCGTCTGCTTCTTCTCAAACGATCAGATAACAAGTATTGGGGACCTCCTGGCAGAGCGGTTGAGCTGGGTGAATTGGTCGAAGAGGCTGCCCAACAAGAAACACTTGAAGAGACGGGTTTGCAGATTGATAATATTTCTTTGTTCGCCGTATTCTCAGGAAAAGAACAATATAATTGTTATCCAAACGGAGATGACGTTCATATCGTCGCAATTGTTTATATAAGTAAAGACTTTTTTGGAGAAATCCAATTGAGCACTGAACACACTGAATGGAATTGGTTCGCGCTTTCTGAAATGTCTGAAGATGTAAGCCCGCCGATTAAACCCATAATCGATCGATTCAAGAGTTCATCCTCATAGGTTGATACTTGACAATGGAGTCTCCTCATGCAACTTAAAGGAATCTACGCACCGATTGTTACACCGTTCAATAATGATGAATCCATTAACTATGAAGTCTTGAAAAAGCTAATTGACTTCGTGCTCGCCAACGGCGTGGTCGGACTCGTGCCCGGCGGCACCACCGGCGAAGTCTACGCCTTGAGCGAAGAAGAACGATTGGAACTATTTCAATTCGTCAAGGATGTTGCCAAAGGTCGCGCCACGCTCATCGCTGGAACCAACTCCGGCGCGACGCGCGATGTGATCCGCTATTCACAGCTTGCCGAAAAAATGGGCTACGACGCTTTGATGGTCGCTGTCCCGCCGTATTCGCGTCCCAATCAACGCGAACTCTTAGCGCATTACCGCGATGTGGCGAAGTCGGTCAGCATTCCCATCGAGCTGTATAACTTTCCGTGGCGCGCCGGAACCGAAGTCGGTTATGAAGTGCTCGACGGCTTGATCGAACAGAAAAACGTGATCGGCATCAAGGAAGCCAGCGGCGAGATGTCGCGCGTCTATGAAATGCGACTGCGTTACGGCGAGCGTTATCAAATGATCTGCGGCTCCGATGATGAAGCCCTCGATTATTTTTTGTGGGGCACACAATGCTGGATCGGCGGTGCGGCTTCGTGCGCGCCGCGTCAACATGCGGACGTGTTGAATGCCGCCCTCTCCGGTGATTTCATCAAAGCCCGCGCCCTCATGGATAAACTTCTGCCGCTCATGCGCAACCTCGAAAGCGGCGGTTACACCCAAAAGGTCAAACACGGCTGTGAACTGCTTAGCATTCCGGTCGGCATTCCGCGCCGTCCGCTTTTGCCGTTGACCGATGATGATCGCGTTGAGTTCGAACGTGTGTTTAGGATTGCTAATAGCTAAATGTCGGTGCGAGGAGGCGCTGGTTGTTGAGTAGCGAAACGTATCGAGACACAGCGGCGACGTGGCAATTTCATCTATCAATCATCTGAATGTTACATGAGTTTGCTTCGGCCTTCGCCCTCGCAATGATATTTAAAATGGAGTAAACGATGAAGCGCATCTCATTCCTTGACTCTCATACCGGCGGCGAGCCAACCCGTTTAATCGAAGACGCATCTTCCCTCGACCTCGGCTCTGGTTCCGTCGCCGAAAAGTTATCTCGCCTGAAAACGAATCACGATGCATTCCGCTCACAGGTGCTCAACGAACCGCGCGGCTCGGACGTGCTGGTCGGCGCATTGCTTGTCCCGCCGTCTGATTCATCTTGTCAATTTGGCGTGATCTTCTTCAACAACGTCGGCTATCTCGGCATGTGCGGACACGGCGCGATTGGCGTCATTGCATCGTTATCCTATCTCGGACGAATCAACCCCGGTCCTTATAAAATCGAAACACCGGTTGGCATCGTCGAAGCGACATTGCATCCCACCGAATCCCCTCGCCTTTTAGGAGAGGGTCGCGAAGCGCCAGGGGAGAGGTCCGATTATCCAAATCGCGTCTCGGTTCGCAACATTCCCGCCTATCGCTATAAAAAACAAGTCGCGGTTGAAATTGATGGTCGCACCATCCACGGCGATGTGGCTTGGGGCGGCAACTGGTTCTTCCTTGTGCATGATCATGGATTACAAGTTAATCTACAAAATCTTGATCGACTCACTGGTTTTGCCTGGCGTGTGCGTGAAGCCTATACTCGCATGGGCATCCTCGGCGCGGATGGACACGAAGTCGATCACGTAGAACTCTTTGCCAATACGCCAGATGCTGATAGCAAAAGCTTTGTCTTATGCCCTGGCAAAGCCTATGATCGTTCGCCATGCGGAACCGGCACGAGCGCAAAGCTGGCTTGTTTATATGCAGATGGGAAACTGAAGGCCAGTCAAGTATGGAAGCAACAAAGTGTAGTGGGTAGTATCTTTGAAGGCAGTGTTGCGATTCATGATGAACAAATTATCCCAACCATCACAGGCGAGGCGTGGGTCATGACGGAAGGTGAATTGTTGATTGATGAACGCGATCCGTTTAAAGATGGAATTAGAATTTAATTTCTATGTCATTCTGAGCGTAGCGAAGAAACTCATATCTTTTGCAAACATGAGACTCTTCAGTCGCTTCGCTCCCTCAGAGTGACACAAGGATTATCATGACAATCAAAACAGACATCCTCATCATCGGCGGCGGTTCGATTGGGCTGAATTGCGCGTATTACCTTTTGAAATCGGGACGAAAAGTAACCATCGCTGATTCAAAGGAAATCGCAAAAGGAAGTTCATCGGGCAACGCGGGACATATCGTGCCGAGTCACATTGTTCCCCTAGCCGCGCCGGGAATCATTGGCACGGCAATGAAGTGGATGCTTGATCCGAACAATAGTCCATTCGGCATGAAGATCAGTCTTGATCCAACATATCTTGCGTGGCTGATTCAATTTGCGATGGCGTGCAGTGAAGCGAATGTTCAGCGCGCTATTCCGCCATTGAACGCACTTGGGCAATTAAGTTCCGCCAATTTTGCGCGTCTCGTCGCCGATGAAAAATTTGATTGTCATTATCATCAGACCGGTCTGTTGTTTTTATACAAAACCAAAGAGGCTTTCGATGGCGGCAAGCATGATGCGGAGACGTTGCACCAACATGGCTTGCCTGCTGAAGTCTTGGACAAAGATGCAGTGCATCAACGCGAGCCTGCCGCGTTATCCGATGTCATTGGCGGCGTGCATTTCACTGGCGATGCATCCTTGAACCCGGCGCGCTTTTTGCAGCTATTGTCAATGCGCGTACGTCAATTGGGGGCGGAGATTTACGAAAACACTCCGGTCACTGGATTTGAAATTGGCGATAAAAAGATTCGCAGTGTCCACACGGCTAATGCAGACTATGAACCCGAACAAGTTGTGCTTGCCGCTGGAGCTTGGTCACCGAATGTAATGCGCGGATTGAATTTGAACATTCCTGTTCAACCGGCGCGCGGTTATAGCCTAACTATATCCGCGACGAAAACGATGCCGCGTCAGGCGCTTTTGCTCGGTGAGCGCCGCGCGGCTGTCACGCCGATGGGTGAGTTGTTGCGATTCACAGGTCGGCTTGAATTGAGCAATCACGACACCACGCCCAATCCAAAACATATCGCGGGTATCGAACGCGCCGTGCGCGAATATATTCAGTTAGATGAAAAACTGAATGTTAAAGAAACCTGGGCTGGTCTGCGTCCCACTACGCCGGATGGCATGCCCATCATCGGTACTTCTCCCAAACACCATAATTTGATCCTCGCTACCGGTCATGCCATGCTTGGACTTTCCCTCGGCCCCGGAACGGGACAAATTGTCTCGGAACTTGTGAATGGACAAGCTCCCGCGTTTGATATTCATCCTTTGAGATTGGAACGATTCAATTAACATTGCTGCAGACAAAATGGCATTTGCCTTAATCGCCTCCATCGGATAGAATGGCGGGAATTTAACCAATTGGAGGAGAAACCATGACTCATATTGTTGACCAGGTTTCATTGGGGGCCATTGTGCAAGTCCGTGACCGCCTGCTCGAACAACAGGCGAAGGGACACAAAGTTCTGCGCCTGGAATCGGGTGATCCATCGTTTGACATTCCTATCCACGTGCGCGAAGCCATGGAGAAAGCGCTTCGAGATGGGCTGACTCATTACACAGCGTCAACCGGGATTCCGCCTCTACGTGAGGCCATCTTTCGCAAAGTCACGACCGAGAACGGATTGAAAGTTCTCAATGCGGATCATGTCATCGTGACTAACGGCGGTATGAACGGACTCTACATCATCTTCCGCGCCATTCTCGATCCAGGTGATGAGGTGATTCTGCCTGATCCGATGTGGACGGAAATCGCCGAGAACATTCGGTTGGGCGGAGGCGTTCCCGTACCGGTTCGTTTGCGTGAGAATGAGGAGTATCTTTATAGTCCCGAGGATATCGAAGCCGCGATCACAAAGAAGACCAAAGCCATCTTCGTGAACACGCCGCACAATCCAACGGGCGCGGTTGTGAACAAATCCACGCTCGAAGCGGTGGCTGCGCTCGCAGAAAAGCACGACCTGCTCCTGGTCAGCGACGAAGCGTATGAGCATGTCATCTTCGATGGACGAAAACATGTTAGCGTGGGTTCACTGCCTGCTGCGCAAAATCGAACCATCAGTGTTTTTTCTTTATCGAAAACCTATGCCATGAGCGGTCTTCGACTCGGTTATGTGGTGACCACCGATGAGCTCATTTTGGAACGTTTGAAAAAACTGGTGCGTTGCACTATCAATGGCGTCAACTCGGTGACGCAGCACGGTGCGGCCGCGGCCATCAACGGGCCGCAGGACTTCACAAAATTCATGGCGCTGGAATATCAAGAGCGGCGCGATCTGCTGCTCGCCGCGTTGGAAGAATCGCCATACGTCAAGCCGTTCAAAGCGGGAGGCGCGTTTTATTTGTGGGCGCGCATCACACCCGATTGGCCCGGCTATCAGGACAAAACCGATGATTGGTCAATGACGGATTATTTAATTGATCAATCCGGCATCGGCTCATCGCCTGGATCCGCGTTCGGCGCGGCCGGCGAAGGACACATTCGCTTCGCCTTCTCCTGTTCCACCGAGCAGGTGCGGGAAGCATCCTCGTTATTGCCCTCCGTGTTGAAAGCCGCGATAAAATAAATTCATTCCATCAATACGCATCATCCTGCTTGATATGATTCAAGCAGGATGATTGTTTTATAAGTGTGGTTTAATTGGGTTCATGCCCTCTTTTGCTGTTTCTATCAAGGCCCTCAGCCAGTTGGGACTCGAACCTCTGGCCTTGAATGCATTATATAGGCTTAGATTATGGACGGGATATTATAAACGAACAGAGAAAAGAAAATTGAAGAATATGCTGTCATTGCCCGTTCTTCATCCTCTATTTTCTCTTCCATCGCGCGAAAAACTGATACAAACTCTCGGCACGGACGGCAAAGCCGCGCTCATCAACGAAGCCGATGAAATCATTAGTGGAAAATTCCGCATGTTTGGCGGCAGACCTGTTCAGCTTCAACTGACCTTCAATGAACCGCTTCATCATTGGACAGATTATGAAACAGGCCGAATCCTGATTCCCAACATCGTACTCGAAGAGTATTCCCAATTCTCGAATCACGACATCAAATTTATCTGGGAGCCTGCGCGTTTTGGTTGGGCATTCACGTTAGGTCGCGCCTATCACATCACTCAAGATGAAAAATATGCGGAAGCATTCTGGAAAGATTTTGAAACATTCACCGAGGGTAATCCTCCATACCGCGGCCCGCATTGGATGAACGGCCAAGAGGTCGCGATTCGATTGATGAGTCTGGTTTGGTGCGGACATGTCTTTGCCAAAACGCCAAACGAAAAACGCAACGCGCAACTACTAACATCTATCGCACATCACGCCGCGCGCATTCCTCCAACGTTGATTTATGGGCGCTCGCAAAACAACAATCATCTCGTCACTGAGTCTGCTGCGCTTTACACCGCGGGTGTCGCACTTGCTCAACCTCAATGGCGCGAGCTGGGTTGGTCGTGGCTCAACCAAGCGCTTCGCGTACAAATCAGTTCTTATGGAGAATACATTCAACACAGCACAAACTATCATCGGCTCATAATGCAAACTGCTTTATGGGTAGACATGATTCTGCGCGAGAGTCATCAACGTTGGCCTCCGCTGACTCTTGAAGCATTGATCCGCGCTTCGCATTGGATGTTTTCGATGATTGATCCCACCTCAGGTCGGACGCCAAATCTAGGTGCGAACGATGGGGCTATGGTCTTCCCCTTGAGTTCGACTCCGTTTAACGATTTCCGTCCTACGGTGCAAGCCGCGGCGCGCGCTTTCCTGCGGACAAGCTTGCCTGCAGGTGCGTGGGATGAGATGTCGTTATGGTTGGGTTTGCCCGTCTCCGAACACACCACTGATTCCGACGCGTACATGACCGACCATTTGCGCGGCAAAGACTCGTGGGCTTACCTACGCGCTTCGCGTTTCAAGAGTCGACTTGCGCACATGGACCAGTTACATTTCGATTTGTGGTGGCGAGGGCTCAATATCGCGCAAGATGCAGGAACCTATCTTTATAACGGCGAGCTGCCATGGGATAATCCGCTGGTCTCGACGCGCGTGCATAACACTGTCACCGTGGATGGCCGCGACCAGATGACGCGCGGCGGACGATTTCTCACGCTCGATTGGTCTCCTGCATATTCCCAAAATTTATTGGAGGCGGATGAAAAAATCCTTGGACGGGTGCTTGCGTATCATAAAGGATATCGCAGGCTTGGCATTCGTCACGAACGTATAGCAACGGTGTTCACGGATGAACGTTGGGAAATTAAAGATAAACTCATCTTTACCAAGCCCGGTGTTCATGTCTTTCGACTACATTGGCTGTTGGTAGATGGAGAATACTCTTCGAGTATGATGTGGGAAATAGTGAATGGGGAACAGGCAGTTGGGATTCGGGTAAAGTCGAAGTATGGATGGATCGCTTTGTACATAAAACTTGAACCTTCCAACTTAAATTTTGTAACATCGCTTGTTCGCGCTGGTGAATTGGTTTATGGTCAGGGCGATGTGAAGCCGTATGAAGGCTGGGTCTCGCCGACTTACGGGCAAAAAATACCTGCGTTATCATTCGCAATGGAAATTAAATCCTTAAAGAATATTTCTTTTATTAGTGAGTTCATTTTTCCGAAATAAGTATGCACATCCTCATTATCCATCAAGCCTTTGCCTCACTTGACGAACCCGGCGGCACGCGTCATTATGAATTCGCGCGTCTGCTCACGACGCGCGGACATCAAGTGACGGTGATTGCCAGCCCGGTGAGTTATATCACCGGAGCCTCGACCTCCTCCGCCGTTGGCGCTTCCCCCATTTTCTTTAAAAATGAGGGGGGGTGGGATGGGGTAAGGATTCTTCGCGCACGTGTCTATTCCGCTCATCACAAATCGTTCTTTCACCGCATCATCGCCTTCTTCTCGTTCATGATCTCATCCTTTTGGATTGGACTCGGTGTGAAGAACGTCGATCTCGTCTGGGGCACGTCGCCGCCGATCTTTCAGGGTGTGACGGCGTGGTTGTTGGCAAGACTCAAGCGTGCAAAGTTTCTATTTGAAGTGCGTGACCTATGGCCGCAGTTCGCGGTCGCGGTTGAAGTGTTAAAGAATCCGATCCTGATTCACATGTCCGAATGGCTGGAGCGATTCTTATATCGCCGCGCAGACCGTGTGATGGTCAACAGCCCGGGGTTCATCGCACACGTAACCAGCCGAGGAGCGAAGCGAGTGGAATTGATTCCCAACAGCGCAGATCCATCCATGTTCGATCCGTCCAATGGTGGCGATGATTTTCGTCGCGCGAATCATCTTGAAGATAAATTTGTAGCGCTGTATGCGGGCGCACATGGCATGTCGAATGATTTGAACATAGTGCTCGACGCGGCAAAATTGCTGATGGACGAAAAGAAAATCCAAATTGTTTTGCTTGGCGATGGTAAAGAGAAACCGGCATTGCGAGCGCGAGCCGCACTAATGAGGTTATCCAATGTGAGTTTTGTTTCGTCCGTGCCGAAATCTGAGATGCCGAATGCGCTCGCCGCGGCAGATGCATGCATCGCGATCTTGAAGCCGCTTGAAGAATACAAGACAACCTATCCGAATAAGGTTTTCGATTACATGGCGTCGGGACGTCCTGTTGTTCTTGCGATTGACGGCGTGATCCGAGAAGTGGTCGAAGCTGCGCAATGCGGATACTTTGCTGAGCCGGGGAATGCATCGGCAATGGCGGATGCGATTCACAAAATGGCGTACAATCTACAGAAAAGCCGCGCCATGGGATTGAATGGAAGAAAATATTTGGAACAGAATTTTAGCCGCGAGGCAATTGGAGAAAAGTTGGCGAACCTGCTGGAGGGAATGAATAACTCTGCCAACATGTAAGATCATGTGCTCTGACTTTTCAACGCACATTTAATCGTTTCATGGGTAGGGGTTTATAATACAAGCAAGAGGAAGTTTGCTAACCCTAATGATTAGTCGGGAGGAATGAGTGAAGCGTATTTTCGTAGTCCTTCTGTGGTTTGCCATGTTCGCTGTTCCATCCGCGGCCTTGGCAGATATGGCACCTCCGGCCAATCCGCCGGGCTCCAATCTACAACCGGGCACTGAAACCACTCAGGTGCGGATGATGGCCGAGACCGTGCTCATTGACGTGAAAAACGATGCCATGCCAAATAGTCTCGGGAGCGCGGCCGTCACCGCGGACTTCACCATGCGCAATTTGGGTTCAAACGATGAAAGCATGGCGGCCCGTTTTCCAATCTCTTCCGATAATGGCTATGGAAAATATCCTGAGATCACTGATCTCGTTATAAAGGTCAATGGCAAGCAAGTCTCCTATCGCCGCACCAGCTATCCCGATGTTCGCTATCCGAATCAAGCCATTGTGCCCTGGGCTGAATTTGATGCCACTTTTCCGGCAGGTCAGGATGAGGCGATTGAAGTGGCATATAACCTCCAAGGTTCTGGGTATCCGGATCTGCCTTATACCTCCTATTACTATATCCTTGAAACCGGCGCGGGCTGGAAGGATACGATCGGAAGCGCAGATATTACATTGCGCCTGCCATATCCGGCCGATCCGCAAAATATTATTTTAGATTCACAGTTCGGATCGCAGACTACACCCGGTGGCTCAATTCAAGGAAACGAGATGAAATGGCATTTTGAGAACTTCGAACCGGGGCCGAATGGTGTCGTTGACAATATGGAATTCGACCTGGTTGCTCCGTATGCGTGGCAGACTGTGCTCACGGACCGCGGGAATGTTGCAAGTATGCCACATGACGGCGAAGCGTGGGGACAACTTGCCAAAGCATATAAAGCGATCTTCTTCCTAAACAAAGCCTATCGCATGGATGCAGGTGGCGAAGAAATTTACAAATCAAGCGTTGAAGCCTACGAAAAGTGCCTGGCTTTATTGCCTAACGATGCCGAATGGCATGCTGGTTTTGCGGAATTATTGGCCAGCCGTTCGTATTGGGATCGTTCATATAGCGGTGCGACCGCTGATACGTATCGTGCTTTTCATGAAATTCAAACTGCGCTTCAATTGGCGCCCAATGATTCAAAAGTGCAGAACATCGCACAAGAAATTTCCAGCATGTTCCCGAACTCGATGTCCCAGAATGGAACCAGCTACGATTTCACCTGGCTGACCCAGACACCAACTCCGCTTCCTACAGTTCCGGCAACGGTCATGTTGGAATCACAGCAGACCCTAGTCTCCGCGATCCAATCCACTTTCACGTCTACTCCGAACTCATCGCCCAAGCCGCCATCACCTTTCTGCGGAACTGCTGCGTTAGCACCACTGGCGCTCGCTTTCTGTTCCCTGCGAAGACACAGGCCAAATGATCAAATCAAGCGAGAATAAGCTGAGCAAGCAAAAGTCTTTTGTTTTTGTATTCTTACTTTTCCTTTCGATGCGATTCGGCTTGTGGGGATGGATGGTGTTCACCCGCGAAATGTATCGCGGCAATTTATCGCCTGATCCAATTTATCGTCCCTACATGGGCATACAACCGGCGAATAATGTGTGGCTGGAAGTTTGGCAACGCTGGGACACATTGCAATATCAAGCCGTTGCCGAACACGGCTATCAAGCTTTTGATACAGCCACGTTCACCACACCGCTTTATCCTTTCTTGATACAAACTATTGGCGCGCTCCTTGGAAGAAATACTCTGCTCGGCGGGATCATCGTCTCGAATTTGTTCTGTCTCGCCGCGCTGTGGGCATTTTATTTGCTGGCAGAAAAAGAATTGCAAAACGTTCAACTAGCAAAGCGAGCCTTGATCTATTTATTAATCTTTCCCGCTTCGTTCTTTTTGTTCGCACCTTATACTGAGCCGTTGTACTTTCTCAGCGCGGCAATGTGTATTTATACATTGATGAAAAAACAATGGCTTACCGCCGGTTTGTGGGGAGCATTGGCCGCGGCTTCGCGGCTTATCGGAGTTTTGTTGATTGTGCCGGTGATATGGTCCACCTGGCAAGCTTGGATGACCAATCGCAATTGGAAGCCATGGATTGCACCAGCGCTTATCGCGTTGAGCGGAGTCAGTTTTCCGCTATATGTCTGGCTAGGTATGAGCTTATCGCCTCTCACGCCGTTTCTGGCACAAAGCAGTCGCTTTCATGGCGGGTTCACCTTCCCCGGCGTTTCAATATTATTGACCATCAAACAAATTTGGTCTGGGGTTTATGTCACGGCCAATTCCATGGATTTATTCTTCACGATTCTGTTTATTCTTGGAACAATTCTCATCTGGCGGCGATTGCCGCGCATTTATGGAATCTATTGTGCGACCTTCATGCTGGTCTATCTCGCTCGCTATGCCGGTACCTATCCCCTGCTCAGCATGACGCGTTACGTGTTGGCATTGTTCCCTGTGTTCATCGCTTTGCCTTTGATAGATGATTCTCCGTGGGTCAAACGGCTGATTATCTATGCTTCCATGCTCGGCTTGCTTTTTCTCTCGGCGCAGTTTGCCATTTGGGGCTGGGTCGGATGATTTATTTGTCGGTGTATAATTTAAAAAATTTGGAACCTGGGCAGCGCGGATGGGACATATCTTCATCAGTTATAGCCATAAAGATAAAGAGTGCGTTCACGGGTTGCAAGAAGATCTGCTAAAGCAGGGCTTCAACGTTTGGATTGATGACCGTATTGATTACGGCACGCGCTGGCCCAAGGTCATTCAGGATCATTTGGATGAGTGCGATGCCTTCATCGTGATCGTCAGCGAAAACTCTTTCGATTCGGAATGGGTACAGAACGAAGTTACGCGCGCGAAGAGAATAGGAAAGCCATTCTTTCCGCTTTTGCTTAGCGGCAGTGCATGGCTGTCCATCGAGTCGACTCAATATGTGGATGTGACGAACCAGGAAATGCCACCCGAAAAATTCTACGAACGGCTTTCACAGGTCACGCCGCGCGGCGAGCATAGTGAGCATTCAGTTGAGGAGACCTTAACGAAACGCGATCCCGCTGAAAGTCCCGCGGGTGAAGCGCCCAAGTTCAAATTCAGCATTAAACAGTGGTGGTGGGTGATCGCGATGACGTTGGGCATGATCGGAATTGGATTCGTGCTGTGGATGAATGGAACATTTCAGCCTGCAGCAATTCTAGCGCCGACTGCAACTTCTTCTCCAACATTTTATCCTTCAGCCACTGCATCTTTGACTCCGACGCAAGCTGTCACATCGACTCCCGAACTTTCGTCTTCACCGACCGCACTTTCAGGTCAAAGTGCGCCGATGATTCTTTACCCTGCCGGAAATTTCATCATGGGCAGTAACGAGGGCAACGACGATGAGAAACCGGTCCACACTGTTTTTCTGGACGCCTATTATATTGATAAATATAATGTGACGAATGCGTTACATAAAGCGTGCGTAGATGCTCAAGTTTGCGCGCCGCCGAAATTCAACAATTCATATTTGCGACCTACGTATTACGGCGACCCGCGATACGATCAATATCCCGTCCTCGGTGTGAACTGGGATATGGCGGGCAACCTTTGGGAATGGGTGGCGGATATTTACGATGCCAACTATTATGCTTCATTGACTTTGCCAGTCGCGAATCCGCTTGGACCGACAACGGGACCGTACCGCGTGATACGCGGCGGTTCATGGGATTCGGATGCGATGAGTCCTCGTTCCGCGCGCTGCAGTTGGAACGATCCGTCGAATGCAAATATTTATATTGGATTTCGATGCGCGAGGAATCCATAAGTAAAATAGATCAGTTTTCTTATGTATGCCGAATAGAATTCTTTGAATTTTAGATGTACAGTGGTTAAGGTGGAAAAAACTTTGCTTGAAAGCTGGATGTAATATGAAACCAACATTTCAAATCATGGTAGTTCTAAGTTTACTCATTGCCGGATGTTCCACAGCAACCACCAAAAACCCAAAGATTATCAATTATCCCGAACCAACATTTATTCAGGATCAGGATGCCTTAGCAATAAAAAATGCAGGATGCGTTTATAGTGCTTCTCCTAATGGCTGGAATTGTCAGCCAGATGGCCCGCTTGGTTCAATGGGTTGTAAGTCTATTTGGACTTTTGAGCAAGTTGGGAACTTTGCGTTATCCTTTATATTGGGGGTGTTATCGGTATGATAATGTTGTAAGTGACCAATTTATCTTGCAAACAAACTGCGGGGGTAATAATTCATCTTCAATGGGAATTGTTCTTTTTCAAGACGGAAAATATCGATTGCTAAACTTGAAGAGTATAGATGATTTGAAAAATGCATTTGCTCCTATCGATTCGGACGATCAGGCCTTAAGCTACATTTTAATGGCTGACAATTTTTATAGCACGCTTGATGATCTTGCTCCACAATTTGCAATTGACCAAGCAGATTTATCACAACCTTCAACCTTTCGTGTAACCGAATTTAGTGGTACCCATACAGAAAAAACAGACGATAGCTATATCGTAAATTTATATACAGCGAACAGTTGTTGCACCGATCAAGATATATATGCAGAAAATATCCTTGTAACAACAGCTGGCGATATTAACATCATGGACAAAAGGCTCGTCTTCACTTTCAATGAAGTGCCTTGTGTACCTTGAACATATTATCGATGATTATCTCCTATAATATTCCTGTATGCATTCAAGTTCAATTTTGCAGGAGAATAAAATGCCCAATGTAATCAACCTTACCGATAAATTCAACTTATTCCAAGAAGTGTGGCATCCCAAAATCGTGGGAGAGTTAAATGACTCATGCATCAAACTGGCGAAGCTCAAAGGTGAGTTCGTCTGGCATCATCATGATAATGAAGATGAGTTGTTTTTGGTTATCAAAGGAACGCTGGTCATCAAATTGTGCGATCAAGGGTTGACCATCCACGAAGGTGAATTCGTCATCATTCCCAAAGGCGTGGAACATTTGCCGGTGGCTGAGGAAGAAGTCTAGGTTTTATTGCTGGAGCCGAAGTCCAGGTTGAACACGGGGAGTGTCCTAAACGAAAAGACGGTTGATGCCGAGTGGATTTGAAAATGTCATTGTGAGGAGCCGCGTCGCCCTGAGCTTGTCGAAGGGAAAGCGGCAACGAAGCAATCTCATCATTGATAAAACGAGATTGCCATGCCGCATACTTGCCCTGCGTGCAAGTGCAGGGAACTAGGCGGCTCGCAATGATATAACTACATTATGCTTTCGTTAAACTAAACTTTTCTTTTCCAACGTTATAGTTGCCGTTGTGCTTCAGCACCTGATCTACCAAATCTTCGGGGATGTCCACATACGTCAATTTATCTTCAATGCGGATTTTACCGATCACATGTCCCGGGATATTGGCATGAAATGCAATTGTGCCGACGATGTCGTTCGGGCGGATGCCGTTGGCTTTGCCTTTATTCAACTTCAAGCGGATCATCCCTTCTTCATGCGACTCTCTGCGTGACTTTCCGAACTCGCGCTTGATCGCTCCGCCTCGTGGTCCGCGCTTGAAATCTTTTTCAAACTTACGCGGCGTATCGGCTTTGACGTCCGCGATCTCGGAGATGGGACGCTGCTTCTCATCCCCGCGCGCGAGCTTGAGCGCCGCGGCCGCGATATTCAGCGGTTCATAACCAGCTTCGATCAGCTGCTGAACCATTTCAAGTTCGCGTTTAAAGCGTCCACGTCCCAGCCAGATTTTCATATTCTCGACCACTTTCGATTCGCGATACTTCTGAATATCTTCAATGGTCGGAAGTTCCATCTTCGTGACGTTTTGTTTGGTCAGCGCTTCCACTTCGCGCATTCGTCGCTTTTCGCGCGGCGAAAGCAACGTGATTGCGATACCTGTTTTGCCTGCGCGCCCGGTGCGTCCAATGCGATGAATATAGACTTCCGCGTCATCGGGTAGATGATAATTGAACACGTGCGATATATCTTCGATATCGAGTCCGCGTGCGGCGACATCGGTCGCGACCAACACTTTGAGTTGGTTCGCTCTGAATCGTCCGAGCACGCGTTCGCGCGCCTGCTGATCCAAATCGCCGTGGATGGCTTCCGCCGGAATGCCGCGCACCACCAATTCGTTGGCGAGTTGACTCGTCTCAGCGCGCGTGCGGGCAAAGATCAATGCTGAATGAATCGGTTCGATCTCGAAGAGACGCGTTAGCGCGTTGGTCTTGTCGTTTTCGTGGACAAGGTAATAGCGTTGTTCAGTTGTTGTCAGCGTGAGTGTGTCTTGCTTAATGGTCACCGCTTGCGGGTCGCGCATGAAGCGTCTGGCGAGCGTGCGGATTCGTGATGGCAACGTCGCACTGAATAATGCAGTCTGACGTTCGGCAGGAGTCTCGCTGAGAATCTTTTCCACATCTTCGATGAAGCCCATGTTGAGCATTTCGTCGGCTTCGTCGAGCACCACCGTGCGGACATGCTTGATGTTGAGCGCCTTGCGTTCGATGAGATCGAGCAAACGACCGGGCGTGCCGACGACAATATCCACGCCGCGGTTGAGGCTTGATATCTGCGGGCCGTAGGGCTGGCCGCCGTAAACGGCAAGCACGCGTACGTTGAGATGCTTGCCATATTCGATGATGGAATCGGCAACTTGCAAAGCAAGTTCACGCGTGGGCGCAAGGATCAGGCTTTGCACATGATGTTCGTGTGTGAATTTATTGAGAATGGGGAAGGCGAACGCGGCGGTCTTGCCTGTGCCGGTTTGGGCTTGACCAATCACATCCACGCCGGACAGCATCAGCGGAATCATGCCCGTTTGAATCGGAGTCGGCTCGGTATAGCCAAGCCCTGCAATCGCCTGCATCAACTCTGGACGCAGGTTTAAAGAAGTAAATTCGGTTGTCATCAAAAATCTTTCTATCATTGCGTGCTCGCCGCTGGGCGTAACACGTTGCGCCCCTACTAAATCGGCGGCTCGCGATGACACTATGAAATGTTCTGACGACTCCGTAAATATTTTCTTGCCAATCAAAGTTCATCTTTGCAGATGAACTCGCCCAACAAAAAAGCCCGAGCAATTTGCGTCGGGCCATCATCAAAACAATTCCCAGAACACGGTCTCTCGTTTTCGAGAGTGGAAAGAGTTTACCACACAATTCGTCGAATTGGAATCGAGTTACATGCTAAAATAAGTTATCTTGCTCGAATGAAAATACCATTGATTGTGAGGCGAGAAACATCAAATGAATGATCTCGATAATTTTTCCGAATTCAAAAAACTCGATCCGCAAAATATGCTCGGCGAAATTGACGGCCTACCGAATCAATTGAAGTCGGCATGGGAACTTGGGCAAACGATGCCCTTGCCCGATTCCAAAAATATTCAGTGCGTCGTTGTCGCAGGTATGGGCGGTTCCGCCATCGGCGCGGATCTGGTGGCAGCCGCTGTTTTAGGAGCCTGTGTCGCACCTATTTTTGTTCATCGCGATTACGGCCTGCCTGCTTTTGCAAAAGGTCGGGAAACGCTGGTGGTTTTGTCTTCGCATTCTGGTAACACTGAAGAGACTCTGGATTCATTTGAGAGCGCGTTGAAGAATCAATGCAACATGGTCGTCGTCAGCACAGGCGGGGAAATCTCCAAACGTGCAAAAGAAAAAAAAATTCCAGTTTGGACATTCAACCACGAAGGCCAGCCGCGCGCCGCAGTTGGATTCTCGTTTGGCTTGTTGCTGGCTTTGCTATCAAGATTGAAGCTGATTCCCGATCCATCCAAAGATTTGAATGAAGCGATTGATGCGATGAAGAAATCCCAAGAGCATTTGCGCGCCGATGTTCCCGCAGTTCACAACACAGCGAAACGTTGCGCCGGTCAATTAATGGGGCGTTGGGTTACGGTGTTTGGCGCGGGCGCACTTGCACCAATCGCGCGACGATTCAAGACTCAAATCAATGAAGTGGCGAAAGCCGGAGCTAACTTTGAATTCTTGCCGGAAGCTGATCACAACACATTGGCAGGAACGATTTATCCTGAAGAAGTCTTGATGCCTCATATGATGGAATTGTTTTTGCGCGCGCCATCCGATCATCCACGCAATCGTAAGCGTATTGATTTAACCAAACAGGCTTTCATGCTCGAAGGCATCAACACGGATTTCCTCGATGCGCGCGGCGAGTCGTTGCTCGCTCACATGTGGATATTGATTCTGTTCGGCGATTACATGGCGTATTATCTTGCGATGGCTTACGGCGTTGATCCCACACCGATCAAAGCATTGGATAATTTCAAGGCTGAAATGAAGAAGGTGTAATTGCCATTGCGAGCGAACGAAGTGAGCGAAGCAATCTCATTATTTAATAAGGAGATTGCTTCGGGCTTAGTCTCGACCCTGAAAGGGCGCAGGCCTTCCCTTCCTACTCGACCACCGCCGTCGCAATGACATGCTACACCCGTTGCGTCCAATCCGGATGATCATATTTCTCGCGGACGAGCTCATCGGCTCGTCCGTGTTCATTATCAGCTAACGGCTGTTCTTCCAATTTCAGATTCAACGTCGCTTCGAAAGCCCAGATGAAAGCCTGTGCGGCGTCGTTCCATAAAACTTCGTGTCCTAAAATTGATTCAACGGTCGTGGCACGCGCAAGCAATCGCTCGGCCGCGTCGTGGCGCGCGGACTCGTCAGCGAAAGTCAAAGCCTCGGTAATGCGCGCCAGGTTTCCGTTCAAAGGAAGCGAGCCGTGTTGTAATACGCCTTCCTTTCGCCGCGCTTGAGCCGATCCGATTAATTTCTTTGCATGAACCGTAATCTCATAAGCGGAAGGAACTTCAAAGCAAACCGGATTCGGTGTTTCGCGATGCGTGCCTGAATCTTCTTTCATTTCAACCGGTAATCCCAGTGACTTCACAGCTTGAAGTAAGGCTTGTGCCAAGCGGTTGTAACTTTCAAGGATTGAGCCCGAAACGCGCGGTTCATCCGCCGGTGCGATGACTGAATAAGTCAACTCATCCGTATGCAAAATGGCGCGCCCGCCGGTGGGACGACGAACTACATCCCAGCCGCGTTCTTCAAGACGATGAACATCCACGTCCACAAAGGGCTGGGCATGACCGAGCGAAAGACAAGGCGGTTGCCACGAATAAAGCCGCAGGGTCGGGAGCGATGCACCGCGGCCAATGTGCTCGAGAATCGATTCGTCCACTGCCATGTTCCAAGCACCGCGTGCAGGAGACGTGATGAGAAGTCGCCAAGTATTGGTCATGCAGATATTATAATGGTTTCAATCTTATATGTCATTGCGAGCGAACGAAGCAATCTCTGAATTGATTCAGCAAAGCGGCATAAAAGTTGGACTCGCCGCACACAAGCTTGAAACCGGCGAAGAGATTTTGATTCAACCGGATCAATCTTTTCAACCCGCCAGCACGATGAAAGTTTGCGTGATGATGGAAGCATTTCATCAAGCGCGGCAAGGACTGTTTTCATTGGACGATTCAACGCTTGTCAAAAACGAGTTTGTCAGCATTGCGGATGGAAGTTCATATTCTTTGTCCATCGAAGATGATTCGGAGACGGATTTATATCAGCGCATCGGCGAATCGTTTTCGATCCGCGAATTGATTTGTCGCATGATCACCGTCAGCAGTAATTTGGCGATGAATCTTTTAATCGAACGCGTAACCGCTGAAAAGACCACTCAGTTCATGCAAGATCTTGGAACGAACGATGTCGTGGTCCGGCGCGGTGTGGAAGATAATCAGGCTTTCCGGCTCGAATTGAATAATGCCGCCACCGCGCGCGGGATGATGCAAGTTTTATTGAAGTTGGCAAAAAGCGAAGTGGTTTCCAAACCCGATTCGGGTGCGATGATCGAAATTATGCTTCAACAGCAATTCAACGAAATGATTCCCGCACAATTGCCAGCGAATGTGCACGTGGCGCACAAGACCGGCTGGACTGGGAAATATTATCACGATGTTGGAATTGTTTATCCGCCGGATGGGAACGCGTTTGTATTAGCGATTATGACGACCGGATTCGAAAAGGAACAAGAAGCACATTCATTTGTCGCGTCGCTGGCGAAGAGAATCTATGATGAGTGGAGAACGTAGAATAATCGCCAATTGCGAAAGTGATTGAATTATCACAATGTGAAATCTCGAATAAATTTCTCTTCATCCGCGTTTGACAAATCCAAAAGCGGCGGGCGGACGCGCCAGCGCGATTGATTATATAAACGCGCTAGCAAGGCTTTGAGTAATGGTGGGAAGGGTTGATATTTTTCAAGAATATCTCGCTGTTCACTGACTTTCTTTTGCAAATATGATGTATCTTTGGCGTTGATAAACGCATCATAAATCTCTCGCAAATCTGGAGAGATGATATTCGCAAGCGCGGTGATGCAACCCGCGGCGTGGTTTTGCAAAGCCAATGTGAAATGCGAATCGGTGCCATTGAAGACGGTCAAGTCCGAACCAAATATTTTGCCGAGAGTTCGAGTAAATCCTTCATCATGCGATGAATCTTTTATGCCCGCGAATTGAGATAGAAAAGAATCTTTGAGCCTTGAAAGCAATTCGATGGAGAAGCCAATGCCCGCCGCGCTGGGGATGTGATAACCGAATAAAAACCCACCTGACGGAACGGCTTTATGGATGACTTGCTCGAACCAATTGAACAAACCGTCGTCGTTGGCTTTGCGGAAATAATATGGCGGCAATGTGACGACCGCATCGAATCCGAGATCGAATGCGAGTTTGGTTAAGTCAATGGTCTCGGTCAGACTCGGCGTGCCGGTACCCGCAAACAATTTGAAGTCTGGAACTTGTTCGCGGACTTTCAACGCCGCGCGCCAGACGTCCGCGCGTTCGGATGGAGAAAAGGATGGACCTTCGCCAGTTGTGCCGAAGATCAGCGCGCCGTGACAACCGCGAGATGCAAGGAACGCCAGGAACGGCGCGACCGCTTCGAGGTCCGGGGAAAGATCGGACTTCAAGGGAGTCACAGCCGCGGCATACACACCAGAAAGTGGATGTCGAATCATAAGCCCTCAATCATTCTTCGTGTTCTTCGATGAATTCACGCGCGGCATCTTCTGGCGGACGAAGCGACTGTCCTTCTTCGTCCGCCAGATAGCGTTGATGATCGAGCACCCAAAGATAAAGGTCGCCTTCGGTCTTGCCGGGAAAATCCTTTAAGATTTTGCTTTGCCGTATCATCTTGACGATGGGGAAATATACCGTGTCGCACCAATGCGTGATCGCTTCTTGCTCGGGAATATCGCGCTTGAGATCAAGTCCCATAAAATAACGATGGACGGCGATATGTTCCAACATGCGGTCGAAGCCATCCGGGATGGTGAGGCGGATCTTTGCTTTCGGGCGCAAGTCATCAAGTCCGGTGCGCTCGAGGAAATGAACTTTTTCGTGGAGAATCTTTAAGTCTTCGGTTTTGAGATCGGGTGTGATGTTAACTTTGGTCGAACACTCGCGCACCTCGGCTTCGATAAATTCCTGTCCCTGCTGGCGTGCCACCGAAACGCGATGATGTCCATCCACCACAAAATAAACCTGCCCGACTTTATAAAGCACAACTGGCGGAAGGCTGATGTCTTTATAAAACGCACTGTCAATATTTTGCCAGCGCGCGGCCAATTGATTCTCCGCCGGAAGAAAAGCGCGATCAAATTCATGATAGCGATTCAAACTACCGACGATCTGATCCACGCGAACGGTATGCACGCCGCGATAGATCGGTCCACCAATATGCAGACTCTGTTTGATCTCATCGTAGGAAAGCAGGGTGGTCGGCTGGCCGGAGATGGCGGCGAAGGCACGGTTCAGAAAAGCTTTGAAGCGCGCCCGGCTGAAATCGGCGCGTACACGGGAAGTCAGTTCATCAGACATGTTCAATCTCAATTACTTTATAAGGGAATATGTTCATGATGGTGGTTGGTCCGAGCTGGGTCACGGCCGGTTCCAGATTTCGACGATAGAAATGCGTGTGCCCATGAAAATGATAACGCGGACGCGCCCAGCGTAGAATCCAATTAATGGCTTTCAGCCCGCGATGGGCCTGCGTTTTCTCGTCGTGAATATCAAATGGCGGCGAATGCGTGATGAGAATATCAAGGGCGCGGCCATAACGAATTCGATCCCACAACAAACCGGGCATCAATTGAACGACCCGGCGGTAAGCCTCGGCCTGGGAATATTGATTGACGCCATCGGGATGATAACGGATGGAACCGCCAAAACCGGCCAGCAAGAGTCCTTTGGCACGCGCACGCTTCAAGTCGAGATTGGAACCGCCTTCGGCGCGCGTGGAGGCAAATCTTGGATTGTATTCAGGATCGTGATTGCCCGGCACATAATACAGGGGTACGTTCAATACCGAAACTAGGTATTCCAGGTAGGTGTAAGGAAGGTCTCCGCAGCCTAGGATCAAGCCGACATCCTGGAAATGTCCTTGTCCGGCAAGGGTGTAGATGCGTTCCTCAACCTGATCACTAAGTGCAAGAATCTTCATTCTTCCCCAAATTCTGCCTTAGAACTGGTTTCCAGGCAAGGGCAACTTTCATTAATGAGAGTTTCAGGCGGTTGTCAATACTTCCAACGCACACTATAATTCAGCATAGGAGACATGGTTTGGAAACACAAAGTATAACTCCGCCACCAGGCGAAGAGTCAGCCCGTTCCCGCCGACAGTTGCAGGCGGGCATCACGCTTGTCGATCGTTATTTCATTCAAGAAGTGATCGGTGTTGGTGGCATGGGATCGGTTTACCGGGCCCGTGATCTGCATTTCCCCAATGTAACAAAACTGGTAGCCGTTAAAGAGATGTTGAACATTGCGCCCGATCCGCTTACGCGACAGACCATCATTCATAATTTCGAGCGGGAAGCGAACATATTGGCAACGCTCAATCATCCATCGATTCCGCGCATCTACGATTATTTTTCCGAGGAAGACCGTTCTTATTTGGTTGAGGAATTTATTCACGGCAAGGACCTGGAGGCGATCATCAGCGACACGCCGGGCTTCTTGCCGGAGGAACAAGTCTTGACATGGGCGATACAACTTTGCGATGTATTGGCTTTCTTGCACAGTCACAAACCTGACCCCATTGTTTTTCGAGATATGAAGCCCTCGAACGTTATGATCAATAGTAACGGCGATATAATCCTGATAGATTTTGGCATCGCCAAAACGTTTCAAGTCGGACAAAAAGGGACGATGATCGGAACCGAGGGCTATTCCCCGCCTGAACAATATCGCGGCGAAGCCTCGCCTGCAGCGGATATTTATGCTCTTGGTGCAACGTGCCATCATGCGCTGACTCGGCGCGATCCGCGGCTCGAACCGCCATTTTCCTTCGGCGAACGCCCGGTCCGTCGAATTAATTCGCGTGTTTCGTCGGAATTGGAAGCGGTTATCAACACTGCGTTGCAGTACAATCCTGCCGAACGATTTGCTGGCGCACTCGAGATGAGGGAAGCGCTCATCGCCGCGGGACGCAAAACCGGGGCCCTATCCAAGATTGCAACCACCTCCATTGCGCCAAGCGGCGGCATCAAACCCATATGGGCTTTCAAATGCGAGGATGAAATACGCGGCACGCCGTTGATTTATCAGGGCGCATTGTATGTAGGTTGTTATGATAACAACCTGTACGCTCTCAACGCGGCGGATGGCAAGTTCCAATGGAAATACCCAGCGGATGGCGGCATTGTATCGCGTCCAGCCGCATATGAGAACAATCTTTACTTTGGATCGGAAGATCGGCGTCTGCATGTTATCGGGGCACGCACAGGTAAAATAGTATGGACTTATTATACTGAGGGGCCGATTCGCTCCTCGCCGCGTATTGCGGAAGGTCACATTTTCATCGGTTCCGATGATCATGCGCTTCACGCGGTAAATTTAAATACGGGCCGAAGCGTGTGGCAATTTGCTTCTGCCGATGAAATCCGCTCCACGCCATTCGTTGCGAATGAACTGGTCTATTTCGGTTGTGAGAGCGGCGACTTTTACGCAGTTGATTTCCGCGGCGCCATGAAATGGCACTATCAGGCAAAACGTGCTATCACATCGTCGCCGATTGTTGTAGGCCAGTCAATTTTCTTTGCCTCCATCGATGGTACCCTGTATTGTTTGGATGCGCGCAATGGCTGGGCTGTTTGGCGTTTTCGCTTGGGAAAAGGCTCGGTCTCTTCACCTGCGCTGGCAGATAACTTTGTTTTTGTCGGCGCAGCGGATGGGTTCATTTATGGAGTGGATGCGCAGACCGGTAAAGAGGCATGGCGTTTCCGAACAGAACACCAAGTTAGTGGGTCACCCGTGATCTATAGAGATTCACTCTATTGTGGTTCTGTGGATGGAAATTTATACTGCCTTGAATATCGTTCTGGCCGTGAGCGCTGGAGATTTAAAACCGAGGCTGCGATCACCGGCACTCCGGCTGTCTTTGATGATATTGTTTACATCGGTTCCACTGATCATCAGGTTTATGCTTTGCTGGCCTGAACCAAGGAGTTTTCATGGCTGAATTCTTTCGCAAATTGTTTGGAAATAAATCGAAATCATCCCGCGCCAATCAGGTCAATAGCGTGACTACTGCACCATTATCTGACCATCAAATTGAATCCATTATAAGCAGTCAGAGCGTGCAATATGAGATGCAGCAATTGATTGCTGCTTCCGGCCAATCCGTGGGCAAGCAACGCGAACACAACGAAGATAGCCTCGTTGCAATTACTGCCACGTTGGTTGGGAATTCCTCCGGCATTCCCTTTGGCTTATATGTGGTAGCGGATGGCATGGGCGGACATCAATTTGGCGAAGTTGCCAGCAACGCGGCCATTCATGTTCTTACCGGACAAATTATGCGTAAATTCCATTCCTTCCTCTTCAGTATGCCAACGCAACAGCCAGATGAACCATTGCAAGAGATCATGGAATCAGCGTTTCAGGAAGCTCATCGCGTGGTTCAGCATGAGGCACCAGGAAGCGGCACAACCTTAACGGCCGCTCTTGTGGTTGGACAGCAAATCACAATCGGCCATGTGGGGGATAGCCGCGCCTATGCCGTTTATCCTGCGGGACGTGTTGAGCAATTGACGCGTGATCACTCGTTGGTAAAACGCCTCGAAGAGCTGGGACATCTTAATAAAGAGGAAGCTGCCAATTTTCCGCACCGCAATGTACTGATCCGCGCACTGGGGCAGGGCGAAGCTCTGGAAGCCGATGTATTCACCGTGCCATTTCCTCGTAACGGATATTTGATGCTGTGTAGTGACGGGTTATGGGGCGTGGTGCCGGACCAAGATATTCTGCGCTCCATAAGCGATGCGCCTAATTTACACCGCGCCTGCCAGAATATGGTGACTGCCGCGAATATCGCCGGTGGCCCAGATAACATTACCGTGATCCTGGCTCAAATGATTGGATGATCATGGCGTCAAACCGTATGGATTACTACGCCCTGCTGGGTGTTCTGCGCGATGCATCTCAAGAAGAGATCAAGCACGCTTACTATGAGGCGGCTCAACGCCTGCACCCTGATAAAAACCAAGTGGTTGGGGAAACTGAATTATTTCTGGAAGTCCAGCAGGCGTACGAGGTTCTTTCCAATCCGAAACGCCGCACTCAATACGATGCGACTCTTCCCAAGGAAGAAACGTCATCATCGTTCATTAAATATAAGGTTGAATACAGTCGCCCGAATCTTGTCCGCCTGAGCGAGCCGCAGTTAATTTATGTTTTGCTTGAAATCAGTCCACGCAGCTTGGATGAAAAGATGCCGACCCCGCCGCTCAATTTGTGCTTGGTTCTTGATCGTTCGACATCCATGCAAGGCGAGAAGATGGATATCGTTAAAGCGGCTGCTTCACAATTGGCGCAGACGTTGCACCCACAGGATATTTTCAGTTTTGTGGCTTTCAGCGACCGCGCTGAAGTGATTATCCCAGCCTCAATTCAAATGGATCGGACCAAACTTCTGGGGCGCATTCAGATGATACAAGCTAGTGGCGCGACGGAAATCTATCAGGGATTGGAAGTGGGCCTGCGTGAAATCCGTCGTAATCTTGACTCGCATCATTTCAGTCACATTATATTGCTTACGGATGGCCAGACCTACGGTGATGAACAAGCTTGCCTGCAACTAGCTGAAGAGGCCGCGCGACAGAACATTGGCATTAGCGGATTAGGTATTGGTAATGATTGGAACGATATCTTTCTTGATGCTCTTACCAGCCGCACCGGCAATAACAGTGCTTATATTTCAAAACCCCAGGATATCAAAAAAATATTGATGGATAAATTCAATGCCATCAATAGTACCCTGACTGAGGATATCCTGCTTGAGTTAAATCCGCAAGAAGGTATTGATCTTAAGTATGCTTTCCGCCTGCAACCAGAGGGCGGCCCGGTTGGCCTGGAAAACCCCGTGCACCTTGGGCCGATCCTGCAGGATACAGATCTTGTGGTAATATTCGAGTTCGTTATTCAATCGTCTGCAACCAAAACGGAACGTGTTAGAATGCTGGACGGATCACTCAAAGCAACCATCCCGGCGCGCTCGTCTCCAGTGCCTCCACTCCGCATCAGATTCGAACAAAGTGTGTCGGACACGGCTGGAGATGATCCGCCACCACTCAGTGTTCTACGTGCTCTTTCGCGTCTGAACCTTTATCATATGCAGGAGCAAGCGCGCAAGGAAGCGCAAGCCGGGCACTACGAATCTGCAACTCGTCATCTAAAAAACCTTGCACAACATTTGCTTTCGCAAGGTGAAAAAGATTTGGCAAAGACTGCCTTGCTCGAAGCGAACAACCTGGAGCGTATGCAATCGCTCAGTGAGAACGGCGGCAAGGAAATTAAATACGGCACCCGAGCTTTGCTCCTATCAGCCGCGGAGGATTACAAATGATTGTTTGTTCGAATTGTAAACATACCAATATGGCAGGCGCCTTGTTCTGCAGTGAATGCGGGGCGCAGTTGATTGGCACAGACATGCTCACTACACAAAATATGACTCCGGATCAGGTGCAGGAAGCGTTGAAACAGAAACATGATATTCCCGCTTCGAAGGCTGTCCATGTTGTAACACTGAATACATGGATCACACTCCATCTGATGGATACGGGCCAGATGCTCCCCGTGAATGATCGAACTGAATTTACACTGGGCCGCATTAGTGAGGGTCAGCCCATCATGCCTGATATTGACTTATCGCCTTATCAGGGATATGCAAGCGGCGTCTCCAGATTACATGCTGTAATCAAGCAAGTTGGCAGCCGCGCTGTGATCATGGACTTGGGCTCTGCTAACGGAACTTATATAAATGGCAAGCGACTGAATCCCAATGTAGAACAGACATTGAATAATGGCGATGTCATTGCGCTTGGCAAATTGAAAATGCAAGTTCTCCTAAAATTATCTTGAAAATCGAAAGGCATAATTATGGCATATACTGTCCTTTTGCATATCCCGGGCGATTTGCCTATTCTTGGCGAAGTGGAAGAACTACCCAAGCCAACTGACACTAATATAACTGTTGCAAACCCACGCCAGCGTGATGGAAAGGACCTGAATTACCTGGAAGCTAATGTGGTCAAGGTTATTTTTCCGCTGGGGAAAGTTGGCATGATTGAAATATTGGAAAGCCAAGAAGAAGAAAAGATCATTGGTTTCGTGAGGGAATAAGATGCCTGAGGAGTTCGACCGCCGCCGCATCCTTGTTGTGGATGATGAAGAACGCATGGTCCGTTTTATTCGTATGAATCTGGAACATGACGGGTTTCAAGTCATCGAGGCCTTCAACGGGAAACAAGCCATTGATAAACTACGCGACACGCCCGATCTTATCCTGCTGGATGTGATGATGCCGGACCTGGATGGCTTTGAAGTTTTGGAAACCGTCCGCGAAGTGACCAATGTTCCAGTGATCATGCTGACCGCCAAAGGCGAGGAAGATGATCGTGTGCGCGGCTTGGAACTGGGAGCGGACGATTACATCACCAAGCCATTCAGCCCCCGTGAATTGGTGAGCCGCGTCAAAGCGGTGTTGCGCCGCACCGAAGGTGTCACTGGTTCCATGCACGGGCTGATTGAAGTCGACAACCGATTGAAAATTGATTTTGACCGCCGCGAAATCTGGCTCGAAGGCAAGCTCGTCAAACTGCGTCCCACCGAATATCGTTTGCTCTACCATCTTGTTCAGAATGCGGGCTGGGTTGTTTCACATGATCAACTGCTGCAAAAGGTCTGGGGTTATGAATACCGCGACGAGCCGCATTACGTTCGGCTCTACATCAATTATCTGCGCCAGAAGCTCGAGAAAGATCCCGCCGATCCCAAATATATCTTGACAGAGCGCGGGGTGGGATACCGGTTCGTGGATTTTCGCCGCGAGAAATAATCATGTAACAGACAGCCTCAAATTTTCATACAGATTTTTTACGTTGAGCCTACGTTCTTCTAACGCGGGCTCTTTATATTAAAGGCATAAACCAATCAATCAAAAGGAGGCTGCTATGACAAATCTAATTCGTTGGGAACCGGAGCCCGAGATGATGACTCTGCGCGAGGCTATGGATCGTCTCTTTGACGATGCTTTCACGCACCCGCTCAGCCTGACCGAAAGTCGGCATGGTCCTGCCCTTGACCTCTATCAAACTGACGATGATGTGGTCGTGAAAGCGGCTCTGCCTGGCATGAAATCAGATGATGTTCAAATCAACATCACTGGCGATGTGCTCAGTATCAAAGGCGAGATGAAGGAAAAGAACGAGACGAAGGAAAAGAATTATCACATCCGCGAACAGCGCTGGGGAAGCTTTGAACGAAGCGTGATGCTCCCGGCGTCGGTCGTTTCCGACAAGGCCAAGGCAGAGTTTGAAGATGGCATTTTAACCATCACTTTGCCCAAAGCGGAAGAAGTCAAACCAAAGATCGTCACCGTCAAAGCAAAATAACAAAGCCAAATCATTTATAAGGGCGAGTCTTTGACTCGCCTTTATGCGTTTACAGCGTTTAACCACCCTTGTCAGACATTCGGCTCTCGACTATACTCTTTGTGGACAACTTGGAGGAAGATTTTCCCCATGGCAAAACAACATATTCTTTTAGTAGACGATCACGAGGTCGTCCGTATTGGTTTGAAGTCACTTTTGGAACGGCATACCCAATTTACTGTTGTGGGCGAGGCGAGTTCGGCCCGCGAAGCCCTGGAGCAGGTGGCTAATCTCAAACCCGAAGTCGTCATCATGGATATTCGCCTGCCGGGAACTTCGGGAATTGAAGCGTGTGAGGAGATTGTCAATAAATTTCCTGGCACGAAAGTGATCATGCTGACATCGTATGCCGAAGACGAAATGCTTTTCTCGGCAATTCGTGCTGGCGCGTCGGGCTATATCTTGAAGCAGATTGGCAGTGATGATTTGTTCAAGGCACTCGAAGCGGTAAGCCGCGGCGAGGCGTTGCTTGATCCGGCAGTGACCCAACGCGTCTTTCAGGAAGTGCGCCGGGCGGTCAAGGAAGAGGAGGCGTCGGCATTCGCTCATCTCAGCCAGCAGGAAAAACACGTTTTATTGTTGGTGTCAGAAGGCAAAACGAATCGCGAAATTGCCAAAGCACTTTTTCTCGGCGAAGGCACGGTGCGAAATTATGTATCGAGCATTCTTTCGAAGCTGGGCGTGAACAATCGGGCCGAAGCCGCGGCTTATGCGGTGGAACATAATCTGAGAGAATACATTTCAACATGACTTGATAACCTGCGGTTACGCAGGTTATTTTTTTATCGGTCAAAGTTGATGCAGTGAACCGCGGCTATAATTAGTCTATGTCCAACAACAATCTTTCTCTTCTATTTCTCGGTAAAGCCGATGATGCCGATTGCGCCCGCGCACTCGAATTCTGTCAAAAGAATTTTGCGAGCGTTACTTTTTGTCTTGGCAAATGGGGCGACCCGTTGCCCGATGATATCCGCCGCTGGGAAGGTGATAACATCGTTTCGTATTTGTCACGTTGGGTGGTGCCTGAAGAATTATTGAACCGCACCAAGAAAGCCGCCATCAACTTTCATCCGGCATCGCCCGAATACCCCGGCATCGGATGCAACAATTTTGCGTTGTATGAAAATGCCAAAGAATATGGTGCGACTTGTCATCACATGGTAACCAAGGTGGATACTGGCAGGATCATCGCGGTCAAAAGATTTCCCGTCTATCCTGAAGACGATGTGGCCGCGTTGTTGAAACGAACCTATGAGAATCAAATGGCGTTGTTCTTTGAGATCGTCCAATTAATGGCGGCTGGAAAAGAATTGCCAGTTTCTTCAGAGAAATGGACTCGCCCGCCATTCACGCGCAAGCAATTCAACGAGCTGTTCGTTATCAGGCCCGATATGAGCAAAGAAGAGATCGCGCGGCGCGTGAGGGCGATTAGTTATCAGCATTGGCAACCGTATGTAGAGATTGAGGGATTTAGGTTTGAATACAAGCCGAAAACCTGATGGCGTACTATAATCATAATCAACGAAGATGTTATCAATCTTGCGGCGGCTAACATCCTAATTTGAGATCTTATACAGTGACCATTTAAAAGCATTCGTACTGCCGCTGTACAACTATCGTTGGGCAGTGCATTAGTCTATTTTGCATAAACCTACACGAGGAGGATCCGATGCATTCTATACGATCAGCTCGGAGGAGCCTGAGCGTTGTCGCAGGTTCCGCTTGTCTCATACTGACCTTCTTTCTAACAGGATGTCTTTCATCCACCAGACCCTCCACGCCCTCTCCCCAACTGGTTGTCGCCACCAAACCTTCCACACCTACGCTCCAGACGGTTGTTGCTACAGAAGTGCCATCCCAGACTCAAACGCAGCCGACGACGTTTCCCTTTTCTGGAATATGGGCTGGAAGCTCAAAGAATGGTGCTATCGAAATGCAAACAACCATCATATTCCAAAAATCCTGTCGGATGGGAGAAATCTGCGGAGTATATGATCTGAGTCGGGTTTGTGCAGGGACATTCACGCTTGTTAGCAAGACGGGTGATAAATATGAATTCCAGGCTGGGAACAAAATAGCCTCCTGCGGCGGTGAAGGGCGGGATTTTCTTCAATTATTGCCTGACGGCAGCATGCAATATACCAGCCAGGGAGTCTATGGCGATACCGTTGGGAAACTGGTTCACTTCGGTACCACCCCCATGTATGAAATGGCTCCTTGGATACCGGTGTTTGACGATGATGATGGCAGCCCGGATGGGACATCCGCCCTCCTGTACCTGCTCACTCAACCTTCTGTAGCTGTAAAGGCAGCCGGCATAACATACGGTGAGGCACACCCCGCTCCGTATATTCAGCATATCGGCCGGATGCTGGATAACTTTGGGTTTCCGGATATCCTTTTGGGAGTTGGTATTGATGGTCCTCTTTCCGGCAACAATCGTTTTCCGGAATGGCTTCGTCAGGATGCTGACAACTTTTGGGGCTGGCCGATACCGAACCCGAATAAAACATACCCAGTTCAGGATGACGCTGATTTGATCATATCGGTCGTAAAGCAATCTCCGGAGCCGGTGACCCTCTTTTTCAGCGGCCCCTTCACCAACCTGGCACTGGCTTTGCGAAAAGCGCCGGAAATTCGCAATAATATCGCCGCGCTCTATATGATGGGAGGCGCAGTTTATGTACCTGGGGATGTCCACGATTTTTATCCTGATTCCCCCAACACCTACGCGGACTGGAACCCATATTCGGATCCACAGGCGGCCAAGGAAGTCTTTGATTCTGGGTTGAAGATGTATCTTGTCCCGCTGGACGCCACCAACCAGGTGCAGATCGGCAAGGAGGATACGCGCCAATGGCGCACGGGTGGGAAAATTGCCAACTTTGTCGCTAATATTTATGACAGTTTGATAGATTCCACGGGAAAGCAGAATTTCTATATCTGGGATATGATGGCTTCCGGGATCATGGTTTATCCTGATCTGTGTGGTTTTCAACGATTGCATTTGGAAGTTGTCACAGGTGAAGGAGACCATTCAGGTCAGACCGCGGTCATATCGACCGGGGAACCAAATATCAACGTATGCCTGAAACCGAATACTGCTTTGATCAAACAGATGTTTATTGCTACCTATTCATCCAGCCAATGAAAAATGGAGGACCCCTAACAAAGTGTATCGTTGACAGCGAGGTTTTTATTATTTCTCGCCACTCACGTTTGTCCAAGCCTTCGTTACGCTAAGAACTTGCGATATAATCGCTACCAATAAATTACATCCCGATCAGTTCTTCGTTCTTCAAATCATCTTTTTAGGAGACATCTGTGTCTGAAAATCATTCACCTCTTCCACCATCCCATCCGAGATCGCGGGCGGCGGCATTTCTGAAGCAGACTGAAACTATTGTCCTGTTTTGTATTGCTATCGTGCTAGCCATCCTAGCCGTTCTACTGTTGATTGAGAGCGTTTATTCCTTATATGGGGCAGTGGCGACCGGCCAGTTACGGAATCAAGCCATTGATATCCTCGGGAGCATCCTGCTGGTGATGATGACGATGGAAATCGTTTATACGGTGACGCTTTCGATCGAGTCCCATACACTGGTCGCTGAACCCTTCCTGATCGTCGGCGCGATCGCCGCCATCCGGCGCATGCTTGTGATTACCGCCCAAAGCACCTCACTGGAGTCGAACATCCCGGCCTTTCAGAACACGTTATTGGAACTAGGCTTACTGGCGGTTACCATCATTCTGATCGCTTGGTCAGTTTATATTCTGAGAACGAGTCAGAAATTTCTTCCCCCCAACGAGGAATAAAAAGAGATAGTTGAGAATAAAAGGATGCGGAGTGCTTGCACTCCGCATCCTTTTATTCCTTCTTTTTGCTCACTGTCATCCAAGTTTTATTAGAATATCAGCTTACCGTCACTCTTTCCAAATATGAACTTAACTTCTCGAAAATTTCAGGATCGAGTCTTTCTGAGCTAATCGCCACCTGCTTGCGAAGCTTTTCGATTTTACATACTGGGATACCCGTTCCTTCAATGTCCAACTCAATAGTTGGATGCGTAAACACAGTCAATGCCTTGATAGGCAATTTGGTTTTTTCCCCCAGTCCCTTTTCGAAGAGCCTTTCCAGTTCTTGGACGATTCCATTCGAGAATGCCATAGGATCACCCACACGCTCCTCAACGATGTAGCGAAGCGCGCGGCCAATCGTCATGGCCTCCTTCCATTGCCCATTGCGATAGGAAAAACTTCCGCTCAAGTTAACAACTTCCAGGGCGATTACGCCCGTCGGAGTGAGAAGGATATGGTCGCAGGGCAGGGAGGGATAATGGTAAATGTGGTAATGATCGTCAAGGGATTTGAGGGCTTTATCAAGACTTTCTTCTGGACGCGGTTTTCTTACCCAGCGATTCGCAAAGTAGATTCCGATCATCGCTGCACCCAATCCGACAACTAATAAAACCGAAGAGAAATTGATCCAGCCTGGCAGGAAAAGGGGAATGACGACGCTTGCCAATAGCATAATCAATCCACCCACGCTGGCGAAATTTGCCAACTGGGTACGTGTATTCACTTTTTGGCGGTCAATAATTACCTTCATGGAATCTGATACAACCTGCGATGAACAGGAACGAGCAGATCATACAATCCGCGATATTCGTGATACAGCGCAGCGTATCGTTTCCAGCGCAACGCATCAGGCTGGACCTCACGGCTGATCTTAACTAACTGGTCAACTTCATCCATGCCGGAATAGATTCCCAATCCCACGGCGACGGTCAGTGCCGCGCCAGCCGCACCTGCCTCGAGATGATTCTTAACGACGTGCAAAGGCTTACCGGTCACATCGCTGATGATCTGCAGCCATACCTTGCTATTGCAGCCGCCTCCAATCCCATTGAAGCCATCAATCTGGAAGCCGACTTTTTCCATGGCCTCGCATATCCAGCGCAAATGGTAGGCAACGCCTTCCATGACCGCGCGTGCCATGTGGCTCTTGTTATGACTCATATTGAGGCCGATGAATCCGCCGCGTGCGTAGTGATCCAGCACAGGCGCGCGCTCGCCTGAAAGCCACGGCAAAAAGATCAGCTTGTCTGAGCCGGGTGCGACCTCTTGCGCGGCCGCACTGATCAAGTCGTAGCTGGATTTGCCTTTTTCTGCTGCAAGCCGCCGCTCTTCCTGACAAAGAACGTCACGGAACCACATCAGCGCGCCGCCACCGGTTTCCATCTCTCCGGCGATGATGTACTTCTTCGGGTCAATGTGATTCAATCCCCAGAACGGCTTGATGGGATCATTGCGAAAAGTGGAAGTGGAAACGCCAATCCAAGTCGCAGTGCCGATGCACAGATGAACTTTGCCCTCCTGATTTGCTCCCGCTCCGGCTTGAGCCACTGCCACATCTCCCGCGCAGATTACAACAGGTGTGCCCGCTTTCAACCCGGTTTGCTTTGCGGCTTCCGGCGTGATCTCGCCAATCAGTTTCGTGCAGGGAAAAGCCGGGGGCAATTTCTCAATGGGAATGCCCAGCTTCTGGCAGACTTCTTCGGACCACTTCTTGGTATATGGATTGAAAAGAAAATAAACCGAAGCGCCCACCCAATCAATCGCGATCTTCCCAGTCAGCTTAAAAAGAATGTATTCTTTGCAATCCAATAAATAGGCTGTCTTCTCCCAAATTTCTGGACGTTCCTCTTTGAGCCACAAAATTTTGGGGATACTGTCCTTAGCAGTTGGGATGTTGCCGGTGTTCCTAAAGAGGAAAGAAGGCATATCACCGGACACAACACGATCCGCCTGCTTGATGCTGCGCAGATCAAGCCATGAAAGCATAGGAGTCAGCGGCTTGCCTTTTTCATCAACGGGAAGCGTGTTCCACATCTGGGCCGAGACGCCGACCCCGATGATATCCGCCGCGTCCACGCCCGATTCGCGAATGACCCGCCTCGAGGTCGCCGCGACGACGCGCCACAATTCATCCGGATCCTGCTCCACCCATTCCGGATGTGGATAGGAAATCCCATAAGATTGATAAGCTGAATGAATTACCTTCCCTTTCAAATCGCAAAGCACTGCCTTGTTTCCACCGGTGCCGGTATCGTGTGCTAGGATGTATTTTTTGTGTGCCATAATATTTCTCCGGTTTATCAATAAACTATATTTTCAATACACCCTTTACATATTCATTGAACACCTTGATGAACAAACGGTTTTGTTCGGGAGTTCCCACCGTGATGCGAATGAATGCCTTCGGCATATTGTGACCGCTCATCGGCCGGATGAAGATTCCTTTTTCTGCCATGTGATCGCGTATCTCATTGGATTCCTTTTCTAGCACGCTGGCGTCAATCAAAACAAAGTTGCCTTCGGATGGAAAAGCGCGCAGACCGGGCATCTTGTTGATCTCTTCAAAAATATATTCGCGGCCTTGGATGACATTCTGCCGCTTCTGTTCTTGATCCTGCGCATCATCCAGACCTGCCAGCGCGGCTGCTAGCGCAATCAAACTGACGTTCCATGGAAAACGCACCTTATTGAAATGGATTGCCAATTTTGGATCGCATAACACATAGCCGATACGAAAACCCGCCAAACCATAAGCCTTTGAAAACGTGCGATTGACCAGCATATGGGGGTATTTTTTAATCAGCCTGGCACGTGTTACGACTTCATTTTCCAATTCATAATAAGCTTCATCAAAGAAAGTGGGGATTCCCAGTTCAAGGATTCGCAATAGGTCCGCTTCAGCAATCTGATTGCCGGTTGGATTGTTGGGTGAACAAATGAAAATCAATTTTGTTTTGGATGTCACGGCTTTGAGAATCGTATCCATGTCCCAGTAAAAATCGCGCGTCATCGGAATCGAAACGACGGTGCCGCCCGCCACGCGCACGCGAGCCTCATACATCGGAAAAGTCGGAACAGAGATCAATGCCTCGTCTCCCGGTGCGATGAAAGTATGGGCAACAAAGTTAATTGCGTCGGTGGAGCCGTTGCCCAAGACAACGTGATCCGCCGTCAGTCCCGCGGCCTCGCCAAGTCTTTTGCGCAGTTGAGGTCCCGAGCCGGGATATAAATTTCCCAACCGAGCCGCTTCCACAATTGCGTCCAGAACAGATTCAGACGGCGCCAATAAGTTTTCATTGGACATCATGCGGATGATCTGTGGATTTTCCCAGGCAACGTCCATATGTTTATCGCTGTAAGGCTCAGCGCTTTTGACCCAAGGTACGATGAAGTCGTCAACGGATTTCATGAAAATTCCTTTCCAAACAGTGTCTCACATTGTGCTTTTATCTTTGCAATTCTTCCACATCCTTATACCATTTGACGCGCTCGCCAATTTGAGCGCGCGCCTTCCAACTTAATGACTTTGGCTTGGCCTCAATACGATCCTGCAATTCCTTGATGCGGCCATGCACGACCTGCCGGTCTTCCTTCGACAAGCTTTCGTAGTGCCTAAGCTTCTCGTCCAGTAATGTCAAATTACCGGTAAAAGTCCGCCAGAAGCCCCAGTCATTGGCGAGGATGCGGGTGATAACCATTGCGTTGATTGTTTCTTTATCTGAATCACCGATCGGGTGTTCACGTAACAACATCACGCTGTCGATCAAGTCTTTTTCGTTGATCTGAACGATCTGCATTTTCTCCAGCAAAAGTTCCGCCAGAGGAACGGTCAGTTCTTCTGCTTCCAAACGGCCTACAAAGTTGATGGGATGACAGAAATCCAAAACATTGTAGAAAACATCTACGTGGCGATCAAAGGCTGGATCGCGGAACAACATGCGCCGATCACCGAACAACTGAGTGACCTGCTTATCCTCTTCGTACCCCAGCTCTGTCAGGACACGGCGAACATCCCGCACAAAACGCGGATAGGAAACAAAATCGAAATCAGTGAACTTGCGGCCGAGCTTATCCTGAATATAGCCATAAGTCTGGCAATGAGTCCGAAATGCCAGCGCACCGATCAAGCGCATCATGACATGTTTGTTTTCTTCCTGTGCCAAAGCATTCAGAATCCGTGTGCGCTCTGTATAGAAATCTTCCACGATCTCGCCGTATTTGCCCATTCGTTCCTCCGTCAAGCAGAAACCAACATATGGCCTTTAACTTTTCCGTCTTCAAGGTTAACAATGGCGGCCTTCATGATGCCTTCAGCATATTCACTGCCAGCATTGATCATCAGCGTGCGCCCATTGCGCACATGACCTGGCGATTCGTGAATATGTCCATGCAAACTCAGCATCGGCTGAACCTTTTCAATGAAGGCTTTGACTGCCGGTGATCCGGCTTGCTTCATCACAACTTGTCCACCTTGCGTAATTATCTTGAGATTTTTATCAAGGTCCGGGCAGGTGTCCAAGCCGGAGCCAATTGGCGGAACATGGATGATGGCAATAGTTCGCTCCGGTTTTTGGATCATGCCGGCAAGGATATTCAACTTGCGAGTCAACTCTTCCTCTTCAACATCGCGGGCGCAAAGCCAGGGAGTCATATTCGCGTTCGAGAGGCCGACTACTTCGTAGCCATCCTCCATCTCAAAATGCTTCATATCCGGATTGCGGATGTGCTGGAATTCCTCCACAACTTTGTCAATCGAATATAAGTCATCATTGCCAGCCATGAAGTAGAGAGTGATTTTTTGAGGAACCAATTTTTCCTCTGCCAGCTTCATCCACTCACGCACGCGGCCGCACATCTCCCGCTCGAAGCGGGCACCCATCTTCGCCGGATCGTTTTCCAGCTCCTGGGCCTCATCCTGTTCCAAGACGATCGGATAAAAACCAACCGCGCTGATCGATTTCTTTAATTTTTCAAGGTCGTCAGCAGTCGCGGCGCTTTTATCTTCACCAAACAAATGAGCCTGATAGCGACCACCTCCTTGATGGATGACCGGTACCATTGCCTTGCCGGTTACGTCCCCACCTACCATAAGTGCATTTACCTTGTACTGAATCCCCGACGAAAGGAATTTGCGAAAAACCACTTCCGAGCCGTGGAAGTCTGATCCATAAAGAATACGAGTCATCGTCATAAGAATACTCCGAAGTAATAAGGTTCTCTCTACCGGCCAGAGATACCCCTGGCCGGTCAGAGAAGCTCCATATGAGAAGGCTTATATGGGCGGGACAGATTGGAAAGTCCAGTTGATGTCGATACCTTCCTTGTTTAATCGGTATGCACGGGCAACGTAGAACACGATCAAGCCGCTGATGATAAAGCCGGCCAGCGTTCCGAGTGTTCCGACTCCGATCATGCCTCCAACAGCGGGATACAGGAAGGAAGCGATAATCAACCATACGAGGAACAGGAAAGTAATCGTGCCGACAATGGTAATCACTGGCACTTTGCCTATTTTGCGCTTCACAAATGCGCTGGCATTTTCAAATAGGTCCGGCTTGGTGAATGGGAACAATGTGATTGCTGTTACGGGTACTAGCATGGTCCAGGCGGCAAAGAATACAAAATTCAACTGTGCTCCCATCACGCTTCCAGCCCACAGCCAACCGGAGGCATCCAATACACCGACTTCCGCAATCAAGGTGATGATGGAAATGGCTACGATCGGGCTATTCAAGGTTGGGTGAATATAGCAGACACCCTCTGGGATCAATCGATCAAACGACCAGGCAAAGATGATGCGGCTGCAATAGAAGAAGTATGTCTGTGCCAGGTTGATCAATGTGTAAAACCAGGCGATTGCCACGATCCACAAGAGAATGATGTTCGGATTGAGGATGGCGGCGTAGAAAGTGATCCACGGCATTGGGTTTGCACTAGTGACGCCGGCATTGCTCAAATACGACTCGGCCGCGATAAACTGGAGCGGGACCAAGCGTTGTAAGAGAATCGCCGCGACTACAAAGATTGCCCAGGTCACAAGCAATGAAGCCCACGAGCCTGAGATCAGGGTGCTCTCAGCCTGCTTTACTTCGCCTGCAAAGAAGGTTGGAATGTAGTAGCCATAGAAAATCCAGAAGCCCATGATCAAGCCCGCTAAGGTCATGATACCGACATTGGGATTGATCACCATGCCTTTAGATTCAGCTAGAGCGATACGCCCTTCGTAGCTTCCCGCGCCCATAAATTTATCCCAAGCGGCCGGGAATGCATCCTTGGCGGCGGTACCAAGCTGGAAGTACAGCACGACCCAAGCCAGCAAGCCCAGGAAGAATCCAACTTCCAAAATGCGCAGGATGGTACGCGTCGGCAGAATCATCGTGAGGAATGTGATTACTGTGCAGATCGTGCCGATAATAACGATCCCAATCGGAGAGGATGACCAGCTCGCGAATTGAACAAACTGCTGATTACCCAGCACCATGCCCATAGTTTGGAAGAGAACCGGAAATGCCGTCTTGGGAATCCACGCAATCAATGAACCTGCCACCATGGCACTGAAGATGACCAGAGTCCATGAAGCGGCAAAAGCCAGGGGCGCGCTCAAAGTGCGGCTGGCCAGTGTATAGTCTGCAGCCGAACGAGGCATCGTCGCGCCGATAACAGCATAGGTATAGGCGTGGAACAAACAGAAGAACATGGCAACCGTCAACACCCCGATGATGCTGCTCCCGGGCCATACGCCGGCTACCCACGAAAACGGGATCAAGCCTGAGGAAGAAAGACTGATGCAGTGAATGCCAAAAACCATGGCGCCAAAGACACCGATCGTCCTCACCAGACCTGAACTTTTGCGGGCGTAGAGTTTCTTGCCAGTGGCGCCCGCAGGTGCAACCATTTCAGCCATTGTATTTCTCCTTTCAAAATTTTTTCCAGATATGACAACCTTACAAACTTCAGACTAAGCTCTAAGTTTGGTAAATTCCTCCTTTCCTGCGTCTTCTTGAGTTTTCACGTTATGTTTCGGCAACTGCGCGTCAGTATGAATACGGGCATAATCGCTGCGCAAAAAATCCTGTGAGAATACAATCGGGAGTTCGGCTTTCTTTTCAATAACAACGCGCGAGAGCATGAGCAGGGGAAAACCCTCATCCACACGCAACTGTTTGGCTACCGGATCAGCCGCCGCCACCGCTTCGACGGTCTGCGAACTGCCAACGGGTTCAATGTGATAGACATCGGTTAATAGGTCATAGACCGAACTTTTTTCAAGATCCCATTCTTCCAAAGCCGGACAGCGGGCGCAGGGAATAAAAACGCGTTCCAAAACGATTGGAACGCGATTAGCACAACGCAGGATCACGACTCGATAAATCGGATTCCCAATTTCGATTTGCAGTGATTCGGCAAGGCGCCGGCTGGCTGCCAGTTCACCAAACTCCAGCAACTGGCTCGCAGTGGCTATGTTTCGATGGCGCATTGCTTCAACGTAATTAACAAGCTCTGATGATTCGTATGTAAACTTAGGTTTGGCAACATAGGTGCCGGATCCATGCTTGCGCTCGAGGAGGCCCTCATTGACCAATTCCGTGATTGCTCTACGCACGGTCATGCGGCTGACGCCTAAATCCTCACTGAAGTCACGCTCCGATTGGATCTTGGTGTCCGGCGTCAATTTTCCCGAAAGAATCAATTCGGCGATATATTCCTGAATTCGGATATATAATGGTTTATTGATTTCTTCGTTCATAGCCACTTTCCTGTTCTTTCTCTAATCCAGCCGACAAGACACCAAAGTGGTTCGTGGTATAGATATTGATAAGTAAGAGTTTAGCTCACGATTAATTATACCAAAACTAGCAAGAAATCCCGCTAAAATAATAAAATATCATGATATGAATACATTGTACAACTTCTGATGGAAAAAACAAGCGGTAATTCCTAACCCTGACTACGTGACAAATGTCATTTTTGTAGCCATAATCTAGAAGTGGTACAGTGGTATGTCGGCTCATTTTTCCCCGCTTACTTTGCCCCACGTTTTCTTCATGTTCAACGCGTCCTCTTCCATAATGGGACTCTCACATAAGATTCTTCCACCACAATTGTGATCCATCAGAGCGCGAAATAACGCTTTTAGGTCGAAATCAGATTCGGAAACTTTTAAATGATTCTTCTCGCCTTTCGGGCCATACTCGATCCCCGAAAGATGAATGTGCAAATTTTTGAGTACCGATTTCCCCAACGCTTTTCCGTATGCCTTCAACAAAGCGGACCATTCTTCGTAAGTATTCATTGTTCCATCGCCGGGACGCGCGTGCAGGTGGGCGAAGTCAATGCACGGCAATACTCCTTCGATGGATTTCGCCATTTCAAGCGCATCTTCAAACGAGCCAAGCATGGCAGATTTACCCATCGTCTCAGGGCGAATGGTTACAGGATTGCCTGCTTTGCGAAGTTCATCAACGCAACCTTTTAAACGCGGAATGGCAACCCTCAACACGTCGGCGGGCGGACGCTCAAAGTATGAGCCAGGATGAAAGATAATGTCGGTCGCGCCCGCCAGATTTCCATAGTGAGCCGCATCCATCAAGCGTTTGCACGACTTCGGCCATTCCTCCTCATTTGCGTTCAGGTTGATGAAATATGGCGCGTGTACACTGACTGCGATCTCTTGTTCGATGGCGGCGGCTTTGATCGCCGCGCACGTTTCTTCCGAGACGTGCACTGATTGCACCCAACCCAATTCCAATGCTGTCAAGCCGATGGACTTGCTAAACGCGATTGCACCGACCGAGCCGCCGGGTTTCTTTGGCGTACCCATTGGTGCGCCGACTGTTCCAAAACGAAACGATAAGGTCATAGAGACTCCTTGTTCAGCTCAAAGGAAAACCTTGATATTCCTTTGAGTACTTCTTGTTTAAAAAATGGCCCTCAGTTTTTCCCACAATGGCGGACCGAGGATGAGCAGACCGATCAATATCGCGGCCAGCGCCGAGATCAACACTGCCGCCGCGCCGACATCCTTGCCTACTTTTGCGAGCGGATGCTTTTCGGGGCTAGCTAAATCTACTACTGCTTCAATTGCAGTATTGATGAACTCTGCTGTAAAGACCATCGCAATGATGAGGATCAATACCGCCCAAGCGTGCGCAGGCAATTGAAGCCACCACGCAAGGATAAATACAAGTATTGCAGCAAGTGCATGAATCCAGGCATTCTGTTGGGTGCGCAAGACGTACCATAAGCCACGAAAAGCATGGCCGAATGAACGATAACGGGAAAGAATAAAGTTCCACATAAGTCGTCAGGATTCTTGGATCTCGATTCCAGATAAACCGATGCTTTCTAGGATCTCAGCTTGTACTTTCCACATCATTGCCTTTTCTTTCGCATTGGCATGATCGTGTCCAAGCAAATGCAGGACGCCATGCACTACCAATAATTGCACTTCTGCTTCGAGTGGATGGCTTGCTGATTTAGCTTGTTCTTCGGCGCGCGCGATCGAGATGAGAATGTCGCCTAGATAACGCGCGCCCGTTTCCGGGTCGGTCTCGGACGCGGGAAAGGATAATACATCAGTGGGCGCATCCACACCGAGATAATCGTGGTTGAGTTGATGTAGTCGCGCATTGTTGGTTAAGACGATGGAAATATCGCCACTTGCTGATTTATGTTCAAGCGCGCGCTTTGCGGCGCGCTCGATCACTTGCACGGACACTGCTTTGACTTTCGATTCGAATTCGATATAGATCATGCTTTCTTTTCTTCAATCATGGAGGTCTGAATATTCTGTGGTGCGGCCGGCGGCTCGGCAGCGGGATATTGAATGCGCGGATGATAGGTACCTCGCAGAGTCGTCACGAACGAATCGGTGATGAGGCTGAGGTCGCGCATAGTCAACGGTGCGTCAGCAAGCTGATTGTCTTTTTGAATGCTCTCAATCACCGAGCGCACAATAGCTCGCAGATCATCATCGCTTTCTGCTCCTTCGGCGCGGGCGCGCGCCTCGGTTCCATCGGCGAGCATCAGAATGGCGGTTTCGCGCGAACGCGGCCGTGGACCAGGATAACGAAATTGATCCATATCCACTTTGCTGGCATCGCTGCCCACTTTTTTGAGCGCCTGGTTATATTGATAACGCGTGACCATAGTGCCATGATGTTCGAGAATGAAATCATCAATGCGGCCTGGCAGACGATACTTGTGTGCGAGAGCCACGCCGTCATGGACATGTTGAATGATCTTATGGGCGGCCTGTTCGGGGGTAATATCTACGTGTGTGTTGAGGTTGCCGGGTGCTTGATTCTCGATGAAGAATGAGGCGTCTGTCGTTTTGCCTATATCGTGGAACAACGCACCGACGCGAGTCAAGAGCGGATCCCCTCCGACTTTTTCAGCTGCCTGCTCTGCAAGATTTGCAACTTGTAAACTATGCTGATACGTCCCCGGCGCGTTGCGCAAGAACATTTGAAGAAGCGGAAAATCGGGATGCGAGATTTCAAGCAATTGCATCGGCGTTGGCAGACTTAAAAATTGTGCCAGCGGATATTGCAGGAGAAGTGCTATGCTGGCAGATGCCATTCCATTTACCAGCGCCGCAGCGATCAACGTCACCATCCCAAGCCAATCCATGGAAGCACTTGGCAAAAGATAGGCTAGGATCATTGCTATACCGCCACCTGCGATCGCGAACCCGGCTCGAAAGAATCCCCAAAAGCGACGCGCTGGTCCAAGCATCAATACGCCGCACAACGAAGCCATGATATAAAACGGCATCAGCTCCAGAGTGTTTGGCAGGCCATATGCTGCAAGCACGGAAATGACCAACGAAAGAATGATTCCGCTTTCCATTCCGAAAAGCGTGGTCAACAATAAACCAGCCGCGGGTAATGGATAAAGATAAGGAACGATGGCGCGGTTTGGAATCACAAAGCGTGCCCCCGCGATAAAAACGATAAAGATAATGGATGCCATCAGCAGGCTGCGCGGATCAGACAGGAATTTAACTTTCCTGCGCCTTAAAAAATATAAACCAATAAAAGCCGCTGATAAGATCGTCAGCGCAGCCGCGCCTAAATATGTTTCAACGGGCTGGGAGGGTTGGATCAACTTGAATTCCTGCAGGGCCTCCATTTGAACCGGCTTGACGATGTCGCCTGCGGAAACAATTCGTTCACCTGCTTTATAGGTTTGCACGATGGGTTGAACCGCGTCATGCGTGGACTTTTGGGCGGCTGCAGTTAAATCAGCGCTGTAGCGGCTGTTGGTTACTACAAATGCACTGACAAAGTCAGTGACCAAACCTGCTTCTTCATCACTGAATGTCAAGTTAACCAACGGTGGAATGCTGGTTTGTACCGCATCGAGGTTATCCGTTCGGACAGGCGAACGCATAATCTGTTCGAGCAGACGGAGGGATTCCTGTTGAACGGAATCCCAACGCGAATCAGAAAGAGACAAAATCAATTTGACACTATCTGGCTTGAGACTGATGTTGCTCAAGTTGGCAAGCTGTGTTTGTTTGACGTCATCGGTTGCTGTTGTATCGCTGCGAGTGAGGTTGATCAATTGAAAGGTCGCGCTTAACCGGTTGATTTGCTCCCGCGCAATCGCCGGGTCGGGATCCGTATAAATGGGTTGAACCGCTTTTTCCGCTATCTGACGGGCTTCTTCGGTTAGCACTTGACTCACATATTCATCATCGCGCGGCGCGGTGATATCGCGTGGAGCCACATCGCCCGCTTGAAGCGGAAGCGCCGCGGGCCGCAAGCTCAACGGTAATATCAAGGTTGCAAAGATTACGATGCTGACAGCAATTAATACAAAGAATTGCAGATTCCGTATGCGGACCGGAGAATGCAAGCGATTGGTCATACAAAAGATTTAACTGCGAAGGATATTCGCGGTTCAAAAAAGAAACGGCTACTTTGCAAGTAGTTCCTTGACCATCGCGTTGACCTGATCGCCCGCGGCGCGCCCCGCGACTTTTGGCAAAAGCGCCTTCATCACTTTGCCCATATCGGAAGGTGAGGCCGCGCCGACTTCAGCAATGGCGGCTTGCGCCAGCGCGCGTAATTCTTCAGTGGGCATGGCTTTCGGCAAAAACGCTTCAAGCACTTTGATCTCAGCTTCATTATCGGCAATCAAATCAGGGCGATTGGCTTTCTTTGCCTCGTCCAAAGCTTCGCGTCGATTTTTGATTTCTTTTTGCAAAAGAGGGATCACAACCGCGTCATCCAGCGTGGTTTGCGTGTCCACTTCGATTTGCTTGATATTTGCTAATGCCATGCGCGTGGTCCGCTTGCGGACTTCGTCGCCGCTCTTCAGGGCGGCTTTCATTGAATTGTTGAGTTGAGTTTTGATGTCCATGACAATGATTATACTAGGGTTGGAAGAGGAAACAAAAACGTTCCGGCATAAAGCGGGACGAAGAAAATTGCCGTAATTACCGGCCAGAGCTAAGGCTGTGGCAACGCGAACGTTCAACGTGCACTGTGCCAATCGCGACATCCCAAAAGAATCATGGATATTATGTCAGCCAGCTCCAAGGTTACTAAAAAGACGGCGTTATCGCTGTCCTATTAGTAATTGAAGTCTCTCTCAGTGAAGGATTTGACTCAAAAACAGCCGTGTCCGCTCAGAGCGTGGTTTGGCAAAAAAATCATCAGGCGAAGCCTGTTCGATGATTTGTCCATCGTCCACAAAAACGATTCGATTCGCAGCCGCGCGCGCGAATCCCATTTCGTGCGAGACCACTATCATGGTCATTTCGTGGGCGAGTTCTTTCATCACATCGAGAACTTCGCCGATCATCTCCGGGTCGAGAGCGGAGGTCGGTTCATCGAAGAGCATTAAACTGGGTTTCATCGCCAGCGCACGCGCTATAGCGACGCGTTGTTGTTGCCCGCCGGATAACTGATTTGGATATTGATCACGTTTATCTACCAATCCAACGCGCGCCAGCAGTCGTTCTCCCTCGGCGCGGGCCTGCTCCATCGGAGTCTTTCGGACGCGGGTCGGCGCCTCGATGATGTTTTCTATGGCAGTTAGATGCGGAAATAAGTTGAATCGCTGGAATACCATACCAATCTCAGCGCGCTGGCGTGCTATATTTCTTTCGCTGTCTTCAACTAATTTCCCATTTCGATCATGATATCCAATCATATGTCCGTTGACATAAATATGCCCGCTATTGATCTTTTCCAGATGATTGATGCAGCGCAGGAAGGTGCTTTTACCCGAGCCGGAGGGACCAATAATAACCACCACCTCGTTCTTGCGCACCTCGATGTCAATATCCTTCAATACATGAAGCGAGCCGAAATACTTATTGACCTTTTCGGCTTTGACGATGATGTTGCTATCAGCTAATTTTACTTTCGGAGTAGGCATCAGCGTGCTCCTTTCCCGCTCGAGCCGGAGAAGAGGCGTTCCATCATGCTCGGGCCGCGCTCTATGCCTTTTCGTTCGCCCAACCCAGATTCGATCCGCGCCTGTATGAATGACCACACGGTGGTCAGCAGGAGATAATATAACGAGGCCGCGATGAACAATTCAAAAGGTTGAAAGATGCGTGCATTGATCTGATTGAATCCAAAGAATAATTCACCTGCCGAGATGACCTCCATCAGCGAAGTGGTCTTCATCATGTTGTTAAATTCGTTGCCGAGGGGCGGGATGATGACTTTGGCGGCTTGTGGGAGAACAATGCGTTGCATGGACAGGCCGTAGGTCATGCCCAATGATTTGGCGGCCTCCATCTGGCCTGGATCAATCGATTCAATCCCGGCGCGAACGATTTCGGCCATGTAGGCACCCTCGTTGATTCCCAACGCAAGCGTGCCAGCCTGAATTGCGCCCGTGATTTTTATCGCGCCCATAACTATATCGGGGAAGTTGTAAATATGAGTAACCCCCAATCCGAAATAAAAAAGAGACATTTGAACCAATAATGGAGTGCCGCGAAAATACCAGATGTAGATTTCGGAAAGCCATCGGAACAGTGCAATTTTCGACATTTTTCCAAGCGCCGCAATCAGCCCTAATATTACGCCGAATACTTGCGCGATGACGCTTACAAGGATGGTGGCAATCAGGCCGTTGCGAATCAACGGATCTTGAAGGGCAGACGGGGGCCAGATGTAAGTCCAGAATACGACCCAATCGAAATGGTACATGGATGCCTCGTGTGTTGGTATGAGGTAAGCAGGCTAGTCGGACTTTTACTCCGGCCAGCCTGCATTTTTCTTAATACAGCAACGTATCGCCAATTTGATAAGGCACTATGGCAGCGTCACAGCCGCGCTTGACAATTGCCATTTGTCGAGGATCTTTTGATAAGTGCCATCCGCCATCATGCTCTTGAGAGCTGTTTCCACGGCCTGACCGAGCGGCGTTAGAGGCGCACTGGTGCAGTCAGCCGCACTGCCGCAGGAAAGACCAATACCTACTGGCGCAAATCCAACAACCTGACCGACCAATTGGAATTGATCCGGGTGCAGTACAACGTAATAGGCCGTTACGGGTGAGTCGGCGAAATAGGCAACTACCTTGCCTGCTTGCAGTTGTTGCAAAGCATCCGAGTCTTTCTGGGCAATCACAATGTTGGGCGCGGGTTTGCCGGCCTTGGTGCAATCTTGAGTCACTCCACCGGTCGTGGCGTAATCGCCGGTTCCATTCAGATAATCAGATTCTGTCGTGCCACTTTCTACTGCTACACTCTGTCCACATAAATCCATCATGGAGGTGATGTTTTTAGGATTGCCCTTCGCCGCAAGCAGGGACTGTCCAGCTTGGAAATATTTGATGAAACTGATTTGCTTGTTCCGGTCGGCAGTAATATTCATATCAGTTAGAGTCAGGTCACACTTCGGGCTCTTGAGCGCCTCGATGATCGTGTCGAATACCGTGTTGATCCATACCGGCTGAAGCCCTAGTCGGGCTGCGATTTCGTTCCCGATCTCTACATCGGATCCCTCCGGGTTGCCATTGTTATCATAGAACTCCATAGGTGGATAGGGCATATCACTGCATATTTCCAACTTGCCCGGTTGTACCAACGTTGTAGGGTCAACAGTTGCGACCGGCGTCTGTGCTAGGGTTGGCGATCCCTGCGTAACCACCACTGTCACCACTGCCGGCGCGGCGGGCGTGCCTTGTGGTCCACATGCAGTCAACACAAGACCGAGAAGAACCACTGAACTTAAAAGTACAAAAACCTTTTTCATCTTTCTCACTCCTTATGTATTTTTGTTATTGCCATCAATTTGGCGATGTTGCCTCTTAAACGCTATAGCATAGACCAATTTTGGCGAATATGCAAGAGCCAATTTTTTGACACGCCAATTTTTTGAGCAAATTCTTTAAGATTTGTACAACACATTGCATCATTACAACCCTTTCACTTTGCCCCGCCAGAACGATACCGTTCGATTAGCGCTTGAGTACGCGAATCGCGCGGAGAGTTGAACACATCAACCGGTTTGCCTTGCTCGATAATTTCACCTTCTGCCATAACCACCACGCGGTCCGCGACTTCACGGGCAAAGGCCATTTCATGGGTTACAACCAGCATCGTCGTGCCTTCCTCTGCCAGTTTTTTCATCACGTTCAAGACTTCGCCAATCAATTCTGGATCAAGTGCTGATGTTGGTTCGTCGAAGAGCATCACCTTTGGTTCCATTGCCAACGCACGCGCAATTGCCACACGTTGTTTTTGTCCGCCTGAGAGGCGATTTGGATATTCATCTTTTTTGAAGAGCAGACCGACGCGGTCCAAATTCATCTCTGCGATTTCAACCGCTTTGCTGCGATCCATTTTCTTAACTGTGATCGGCCCTTCGGCCACGTTTTCCAGCACCGACATATGGGGAAATAAATTGAATTCTTGAAAGACCATGCCGGTTTTCAACCGGATTTCATGGACCAGCTTGCGATGTTTCCTGCCTTTATTGCCAGCCTCGACGACCAACTTGTCCACGGTGATTTTTCCGGCAGAGGGTTCCTCTAAAAAGTTAATGCACCGCAACAACGTACTCTTGCCCGAACCGCTTCGGCCAATAATACAAACTACTTCGCGCGGTTCGACGTCGAGGGAGATATCGCTTAAGACATGTAACATCGCGAACCATTTATGCAAGCCGGTGACTTGAATAATAGGTTCAGCGCTCATAGGCCTGCGCCATCCGTTTCTCGAGCCGGCTTTGGAGCCAGGATGAGATGATCGTCAATATCCAGTAAGCGGTGGCGGCGACGATAAACATTTCCATATATTTGCTGTCGCGCCGCGCGTAACGATTCGCGATATAGGTAATTTCCCAAACCCCCATCACAGAAACCAGGGCCGAATCTTTTTGCATAGCAATGAATTGATTGCCTACATCAGGAATGATGATGCGGATGGCCTGCGGTAAAACGACTCTTCTCATGACTTGTAACGGAGTCATGCCGAGAGCGATTGCCGCTTCACGCTGACCATAACTGATGGACTGCAATCCGGCGCGAAAGATTTCCGTCATGTAGGCGCCGTAGTTTAGACTCAATGCCAGAATGCCGGCCGGAACAGCATCCAGAATAAATAATCTGCCGATGAACGGAAACCCTAATTGGTTCAGTTGTTCACCGATCTGCGGCAAGCCCAAATAAATGACATAAATCTGAATCAAGAGCGGTGTGCCTCGTATCAAAGATACATAAAATCCTGAAATACCCTGTGCAATGGAATTGGAAGATAGGCGTGCAATGGAACCAAAAAGAGCAAGCAATGTGGCGACGGTGATGGAAACCAGTGAAACGTATAAGGTGGTTCCTGCGCCTTGCAGGATAACATCATAATGCTGAACCATATAACTTGGCGAAATATGCAGCATCAACATTGCCGCTGTGACGAGGATGATCAAGCCAATCCACACTGCGCTCACTTTTAAGCCCTGAATCAGCCGCCTTCTTTGCTGAAGGGCAACCAGTGCCTCGCCCATACCCTGATGCGGATCTATAACAGAAGAAGGTCCTTTAAGGTTGTCAGTTGTCATAAATGCTTTTATATGAGTTCATGGTCAGATAATCTGTTGAAATCACGAATCGGATTTTGTGCACGTGGCGGCGCAAAAAGAAGATGAGGAGTTGTTTCCAACTCCTCATCGCGACTGAATGTTTACTTTCCGAACTGCGAGGCGTCAAAGGTTGCGGCGGCAGTGGTTAGGTCACTTCCTTCCCACTGAACACAAAGCTTCGAGAGCGTACCGTCTTTATGCAAACCTTGAATGATCTGCGAGACTGCCGCAATGAACGACTGCGGATTCAAAGATGAATTACGGTCAATTGCCGGAGCAAGATATTCATAGTACAGAGGATCACCAAGTTGTTTGAGAGGCTTGCCGTTCTGGATCTCGGCTTGGCCGGTGGGTTGAGACGTAATGACGGCGTCGAGGCGGACTCCGTCGCCCAGCTCAAGATCTGCAAGAGCGGTGCTATCGGTATCATAGGTCTTGATTGTTGCGTTCTTGACCGAGAAATTAATATTCTCGCCAGGCAGAACCAGCGATCCATCCAGAAAACTTTCATAGGTACAGCCACCACACACACCGACTTTCTTTCCGCCTAAATCTACAGGTGAGGTGTAGGTAGTGTTGGTTTTATAAACAAACATGGCGGCCGGGGTTGTGTAATAGGGTTGCGCGAAATAAAGTGCCTTGGCGCGCTCCGGTGTGATGGTCATCGAACCGACGCTGATATCCCAACGGCCAGCCCAGTTTCCAGCGGTGATGAGCGTCCAATCGGGCGTGACCCAGCACGGTTCCACGCCCAATCCTTTGGCGATCGCGGCAGCCACGTCAATATCAAAGCCTTCCAGCTCGCCGATCGTCTTTTGGTCGGATGCACACTTTGTCCCTGGCGTGCGCTGTGGATTCGCTTTGATTTCAGATTGAGGCGGATAAGCCGGGTCGGTTGAGATGATCAGCGTGCCGCGTGCTTTAACTTCGCTCAATAGATCCTTGGCTGGTACAGAACCCCCGCCACAAGCGCTTAGCATGAACGCCACCACTATAATTAAAGCCAAAATGGTGTACAGCTTCTTCATGAGATTCTCCTTCAATTGAAAATATTATTTCAGTCTTAAGATGAAGTTGATTGAATAACAAAATGGGAAGAGCCTCCGTCGCGGTAGACACCTCCTTCCGGTTGGCGAATAACATATGAATGCATAGGATAGACCAACTTGTTGATTTGTGCAAGAGTTGGTTAGGTTAAAATTTCAACGGTCTCCGTTCTAAGGTATGACAAAAACGGAGGTGGTAAAATAATTCTGACATTAATCGCAAAGGAGCGTTCCATGCCTGCCGTATTTCCATACAACACAATCACCAAAAATTGGGAGGGTGATGAAAAACCATCGTAAGCAAAAGTTCACGGATTGGGTTTCCTTTCGGAACGAATATAAGAAGTTATCACTGACAGCATTACCAATGCTTCTTGCATGGGTAATATTGATCCTGTTCAGCTATTTCTGGAATGGCCCAGTGCCTACAATCGTTCTCAGTCTAACGTTCTTTCTGGCCGGTTTCATGGGAATCATTATCATTGCAAGGCACGAGATTCCCGCTGTCCTTTTTACTATTACGGGCGTGCCGGCCATCGTGGAGGGAAGTATCGTAACGATTTTTTTCTGGGGATCTGCGGTATATATAATTCTGCGGGGGTTGTTGTAAAAAAACACGTCAAGTGTCAGAT
>Ga0209039_10000161_pt1 | contig 62111 bp, 54 predicted proteins | sample BogFormECP12_OM1_FD_188238 | JGI IMG/M metagenome (GOLD analysis project Ga0209039, IMG submission 188238) | Bog forest soil microbial communities from Calvert Island, British Columbia, Canada - ECP12_OM1 (SPAdes) (version 2) | ecosystem: Environmental > Aquatic > Freshwater > Wetlands > Bog ...
GAGGTAATGGTCGTGCCGATCCGCCAGATCCGCGGGCAGCGCGTCGTCCTCGATCGCATTGGCGGCGAGCCAGGCTAAGGCCGACTCGTCCCCTGTCGCGCGCGCTCCCACGGACTCGAACGCACAATCAAGGCTTGATTGGGCGGCAGATCGAGTGGCTCATCGGGGATGATGGCCTTGCCATCGAAATGTGCGTTGACCGTCATCACGGCTCCTTGCCGGCAACCTCTTCCAGTATGCCAGGAATGCCGGAGGTGGTCCAATTCACTCAAAGCCGGCGGGTTCGCGACCCCTTACTACCGCACCATCGCGTTGAACAGCAGCTTGAACGTGCCGTGGGTTTGCGCGCGGTGCTGCGCGGGGAAGCCGATGAGCACTACCCGGCCCTCGCCGAGTTTGGCGGCTACCATGGCCGCCTTCCGGGTGAGCGTTTCTTCGCCCACCAGCCATCCGCTTTCCAAGAGGTCGCGGGCGGCGTAGCGAACAACGGTCTCGTACTGGTCGGCGTTCTGCGCGGTCACCTCGAACGCCGGACTGTTCATATACACGGCCAGGCCTTCCGGCGGCATGCCGTAGGCCAGCGGATTGGTGTTGTCGAATTCCACTTTGAGCGTCGAACCGGGGCACCAGAATTCCTTGGTGGTCTTGCCCGTCACCACGTTGCGAACGCCCACCGCGAGCCGCTCCATGGCGAAACTCGCCGCGCCGTTGAGCGTCACCAGCGTTCCGCCCTTCTGCACGAAGTCTCTCAGCGCGGCGACCCCCTCGGCGCCAATGCCGGTGCGGTATTCGGGAGGTGTGGGGCCGCGGCCGCCGCGCCCTTCGCCGCCGGGCCCAGAGGGCGCCCCCTCGGCGGGCGCGCCTCCGCCGGCGCCTCTGCCGCCTCTGCCGCCCGCCGCTCCCGCGGCGCCCGCGGCGGCGGGTTCACCGGTGATGGTGGCCGTCGAATCGTCGGGCAGGATGATGACGTCGTACTTCTGGTTGAGGCTGCCCTTCTTGATCTCGGCGTCCATCAGGCTGGTGTAGGGGAAGCCAAACTGCTCGATCAGCCAGCGGGTCCAACCCTCGTCGATGTTGCCGCCGCCATACCGCTGATACATGGCGACGCGCTGGCGCTTCATGTCGTGAGCGCCCGCGGCGACGGGCGCCTTAAGCGCTTTGAAATCCACGCCAGTCTGGCTGGCGACGTCCGCGAGGACCGCCTCCGACCCCGGGGCAACCACGAAATCGCCGGGCCGGAGACCTTGCGCGGCCTTGTCGATGCGGCGCACCGCGACGCCCTTATCGAACAGCAGGTTCAGCGCCTTGAAGCTATCGTTCAGCCGTCCCTCGAAGGTGTAGCCAATCCCGTTTCGATCCACTTTCCCAACCGAGGGCACAGGCCCGGTGAGCTTCCGTAGGTCGCCCGTGACGGGTTCGTCGACCGGGTCGACGCGCACGCCCATGAACTCGAACATGGTGTCGGTGGCCATATCGTAGGGGTGGATCGGCGTGCCGTCCCGGTTGCGCGTCCACTCATTGTCGGGGAAAAAAGTGCGGCCCAACAGATACCGGATCAATCCCATTTTGGGCTGGGCCAGCGAGACGACGAACGAGCCGGCCGGGTACGTCATGCCGTTTTCGGTGGTCAGACCCCGGGGCGCTTGCTGGATCTCGACGCCCTGCACCAGCAGCTTGTTGACCAGCTTCACGGAGGTCAGCGGGTCGTGCTGGATGGCCGAGATCAAGTACGCCGCCGGCTTGCCCTTCGCGCCCCGCTCGGTCTGCCTGCTGGCCTTCAAGTAGGCGTTCCAGAGCACGGTTTCGCGGTTGCGGGCCGCCAGGTCGAGCGTCGCCCACGCGGAAACCTTCTGGCGTTCGACGATGTCGCGCAGCTTCCACCAGCCACCGGGCCAGGGGTTGGGAAAGATAGTCTCGGGCTCGTAGGTGGGCAGGTTGCGCGCTCCGCCGCGGAGCTGATCGGGATGAACGAAGAGCGGCGTGGCCAGCTTGGCGCTGGCGGATTCGGTGAGCATCCCGGCGATGTTGTGGAAGGGCGTGATCCAATGGAATCCGAAATGCCCCCAGCCGGAATATTCGGCGTCGTTGAGGGCGCCCGACAATCCCGCCTCCTCTTCCTTGTAGGCCATGTGGGCGCCGTACCAGCTCAGCTCGCGCCATACCAGGGGGTCGGCGTAAGGACGAATCGGCTCGGCGTAGGGAGGCAGGAAAATGCGCGCGCCGTTGCTGCCCATGTGATGGTGGTCGACGTAGGCCTCCGGCTTCCAATCCGTGAACAGGATTTTGGCCATGTATTGCGATTCCACCATGTTGGTCTGGAAGGCGTCGCGGTTGTTGTCGTGGCCGGCGTATTTGTGATACAGCCAGGGTGGATTCGATCCCTCGTACTCCGTCCCCAGCGTCTTGGTGTACCAGTCGTTCACCATGATTTCGCCATCCGGGTTGAAGGAGGGCACCATGATGAAGACGACGTTGTCCAGTATCCGCTGGGTCTCCTCATCCTTCCGCGAGAGCAGATCGTAGGCCAGCTCGGGCGCCATCTGGGTGCCGCCGATCTCGGTGGCGTGCAGGCTCATGGATTGGCAGATGACGGCCTTGCCCTCCGCCACCAGTTTGCGGACTTCCGGCTCGGCCAGGCCGCGCGGGTCGCTGATTCCGGCATTCACCTGCCGGAGCTGCTCCAGCCTGGCCATATTGCCGGCGGAGGAGATGAACACTTCGAGGAAGGGATTGCCCATGGTGGTCGGCCCCATATTGACCACTTTGAGCCGGCCGCCGCTTTCCTTTTCAAGAAGGCTGTAGTATTCGATCATCTTGTCCCAGCGGGCCATCTTGCGGTCGCTGCCGAGCTGGAATCCGAAGAACTTCTCGGGAGATGTGATCTGGGTCTGCGCCTGGGCGACCATGAGAGCCGCCGCCAGAAGGACGGCGGCCCTCGAAAGGGACCTGACGTGAGTCATGTGTAGGAGACCTTCGGTTAACGAGGATACAGCACTGGGGGTGCCGGCGTAAACACGGGCGCGAATTGATATGTGATAGCCTATCAATTGAGGCTGATGATATGTCATCACACATCAGATCCCGCGCGAAAGGGTTGCCCGCTGCCATGCGGCAAACACTCGTTGATGCCCGCCATCGGCGGGGATGGAGCCAAGCCGAGTTGGGGCAGCGCGTGGGCTTGCCGCAGATGCACATCTCAGGCATCGAGACGGGCAAAGTCGTTCCTCGTTTCGACACTCTGCTCGAACTTGTTCGTGTCCTCGATCATGACCTCTTGCTGGTTCCCCGGGACCTTGTTCCGGTCGTCCAGTCTCTCACGAGAGAGCGTCGCAACCGGCACGTACAGGGCCGGGATAACGAGGAGGAGCGTCCTCTTTACTCACCCGATGAAGAGGAGGAGCGGTCATCGTGACCACTAACCCAAAGAAACCGAACGCTTTGGGTGTAGACCTCAAGGTGACGGTCGTCATGACGATGCCGATGTGCACGATCGCGATGAGGATCGTGGTCATCGCGACGTTCTGCGCTTTTCTCTGGCTGGTGTTCAACTGAAGTTCTCCGCCGTTATGGAATCCTCCGGCGGCCTCACCATTCCGGCCCAGGGTATTGGTGGTTCGTGGGTCGTCAAACTCCCGTCGATGCGCTTTGCCGCGGTCTCGGAGAACGAGTTCGTCATGTTGGAGCTGGCCCGCGCTATTGGCATAGCGGTCCCGCGCATCCAGCTTGTTCCGATGAGCTCCATCCAGGGCTTGCCGGCGGATGACGCAAGCCTTGCTGGCAACGCCCTCGCCGTCGAGCGCTTTGACCGCAGCACCGGCGGACAACGCATCCACATGGAAGATTTCGCGCAGGTCTTCGGGATCTTCCCGGAAGGCAAGTACAAATCCGTGAGCTACGCTAATATCGCCCGCGTCCTCTGGGCCGAAACAGGCGAGCAAGGCGCATACGAATTCGTAAAGCGGCTGGCGTTCTCGGTGCTCATCGGCAACGCCGACATGCACCTTAAGAACTGGTCGCTGCTGTATCCCGACACTCGCACTCCGATGCTCTCCCCGGCTTACGACTTCGTGGCGACCCTACCGTACCTACCGGATGACAAGCTGGCGTTGACCTTCGGCGGGAGTCGCACTCTCGAAGGGATCACCCTCGATCAGATACGCCGCTTCACCGACACCGCGGGTCTGCCGGCGACGCCCATCACGCGCCTGGTGCGCGAGACCGCGGAGGCGACGGCCACGGCGTGGCCAAAACTCGCTCACAAGGATCTCTTGCCAGCGGACGTTGTTAAGGTCATCGGCAACCAAATCGCCGGGGCTGCCACCCGCACATTGAAAGGGCTATCGTAGGCCGTTGATGCTTAGTTGCCACCGCCGCCGCCGCGACCGCCGCGGCCGCCGGCCGGCTGTGGCGCGGGCAGTTCTTTGCGCGGCAGCTTGTCCGGCCGTGTGGCCGCGTTGTACACGAACGCCGCCTCGATGACCGCCATCTGCTCCATGTCGGCCTGCTGGATGCGGTCGTAAACGTCCATGTTGGAGTGGTGGGTGCGGGTCTCGTAATCCATGGGGTCCTGGATGAACTGGAAGCCCGGCAACCCCACGCCGTCGAACGATTGGTGGTCGGTGCCGCCGGTGTTGCGAATCGTGACTACGCCCTCGGTCATGTCCTTGAGCGCCGCAAACCAGGCTTCGAAGATGGGCCGCATCGTCTCGTTGCCTTGCAGGTAGACGCCGCGAATTCGCCCGGTGCCGTTGTCGATGTTGAAGTAGCCGGAGAAGCGATCGTGTTCGGCGGTGGGCTTCATCACCGTGGGGTCGGCGAAGTGCGCCTTCACATACGCGCGCGAACCCAGGAGACCCTGCTCTTCACCGCTCCACAGGGCCATGCGGACGGTGCGGTCCATCTTCAGATTGAGGCTCTTGAGGATGCGCATCACCTCCATGGAAACCGCGCTGCCGGCCCCGTTGTCGGTGGCGCCGGTGCCGTAGTGCCAGGAATCGAAGTGCCCGCCGACCATTACCAGCTCGTCCTTCTTGGCGTCGCCGGGGATCTCGGCGATCACGTTGAAGGAATCGGTGTTGGGGTCGAACTGCGTTTTGATGTCGAACTGGAGCTTGACCGGAACGTTGTGCTCCAACAGCCGCGCGATGCGGTTATAGTGTTCCGCCGTGAGGGACACCTGGGGCAGGCTGGATTGGAGAGTCGCCAGTGGAACGGGTGTGGTGGTCCCATTGGGGTTGCGCGTGGAGGTCTGCGCGCCGCCGCCGAACAGCGTGCCGCTCTCGCCCCTGGCGATGGCCGTCAGCGTCAACAGGACGCCCTCGTCCTTCATGAAAGTGCGCATACGGTTCTGGAACGCCTGCCGCTCTTCCACGGTCATTTGCGGCTGGCCGGCCAGCGCGCCGCCACGGCCGCCACGGCCGCCGCGCCCGGCGCCTCCAGTCGGAACGATCTCCGGAACCAGCTCCATCAGCTCGGCTTCCGTATACCGGTGAGCTAACGGGGTGGTGGGGAAGGGAAGTTCGAGCGCCGGAGATGTCAGGACAATCTTGCCCTTCAACTTTCCATGGAACTTGTCCATGTCCGCCGGGGTCTGGATCTGGGCCAGTATGGCCTCGCCCGTCACCGCGCCGTCTGTCCCGCCGGTCCAGGCCACGGGTACGCCGATCAGCGACTGGTACGTAGGCTCCACCATGCTCCCGGCGAAGTACGTGCACTGCCAACCCGGCATATCGGAGGACCATTTCTCCAATTGGACGTTGCTGAGGCCCCACTCCTTGAGTTGGCCGACGGCCCATTCGCCGGCGGCGCGGAATTGCGGGGAATTCGTCAGGCGCGGTCCGTAGCGGTCGGTCAGGTTGTACATGATGTCCATGACCCGGGAAGCGCCGCGTCCACCGCCGCCGCCGAATCCGCCGCCGAAGCCTCCACCGCCGCCGAGTTCCGCGACTTTGATCTTGTGGATAGCGTTCAAGTCCACCCGCTCCTGCGCTATGACAAGCAGCGGAACGAGCAGAAGAAGCACAACAATAAGGATGTTTTTTCGAGACATACGCGTGATGTTGAGCATAGCAGAAAACACGCTTGGAAGGTGGATGGCCAGGGGGGGGTGGCACTCTCTAATAACGGGGCGCCCTCTGGGCCCGGCTCGGTACGGTGCCACATTCCGAGCCGGGCCCAGAGGGCACCCCGTTAGGGAGCGGTTGCCGCACGGAGCGTTGGCAGGCCACAAGAAACGATGGCCTGCCCCACCGCTGAAGTTATTCGAAATCGAGCTTGGTGGTGGAACCGCCCAACTGGATGTCCTTGATGTGCTGGGCGTCGCCTTCCTGGGTGGTCTCAACCGATGTTACGCCGAACTTCTTATCGGCGGTCTCGATCTTGACTGGCGCTGTAACACTCTTGTTACTCTCCACGTTGGTGAAGACGGCGTTGGAGCCTTCCACCTTCAACGTGTAATCGCCCGCCGGCAGTTGTGCGCTGCCTACCATGGTGCGCGTCGGAAGTGCAATGGAATAGGACTTGGCGCTGGCGATGGGCAGAATCGACATAGCCAGCACTCCAAGCAAAAGTAAGGTTTTCTTCGTCATGTTTGTCTCTCCAGTTATTCAGACGATTCCGGCGAGACCGGAGTTACTGCCGTCGAGAAAATCTCACGATTCCAACGGCGGATTTTTTTTGTGCCACTCGGTAACCTTTTCATAGGCCAGAGCGACACCGAGCGGCGAACCCTCGTCGTAGATTCTTCCGAGGAAACTGATGGACTGCGGAAAATTGTCCACGAACCCGCACTTCATCACCACTTGCGGGTTGCCGGTCAGATTGGTGGTGGTCAACAATTGCGTGGGCGGAATGACGATCGCGTCCCAGTCCGCCATGAATTTCTCGAATTTCTCGATGAGCAGGGTGCGCGCGCGCTGCGCCCGGATGTACTCCACCGCCGGGATGAGGCGGGACGTGCGGAAGCTGTTGGGCCAGTCGCCGGCGGCCTGCCCGCGAAGTTCGCGCACGCGCCCATCGCGCGTGATGTCGTCGAAGGCGGCGGCGGCTTCGGCTTCCAGCAGGAAGCGGATCGGCGATCCTTCCTCGGTGTACTCCACGGGAGTCATGGAGACGCCGGCCTTCTTCAGGTCCTCGAGCGCCTGGTCGTAGACCTTTTTCCGATCGCCGGTGAAGCGGTCGAAGGCCTTCTGCAAAACACCTACGCGCAGGCTCCGGAGGGGCTTGCGCGGCTCCCAGTGGAACGGATCGCTGGCAACGCCGCGGTCGTGGCCGTCGGGGCCGTGGATAGCGTTGAGCACCAGCGCACAATCTTCCACGCCCCGGCAAATCGGCCCGATCTTGTCCATGGTCCAGCTCAGCGCCATGGCCCCGTAGCGGCTGACGCGCCCGGAAGTCGGCCGCAGTCCCACCGTCCCGCACTGCGTGCAGGGCGAGACGATGGAACCCAGCGTTTCGGTCCCCAGCGAGAAACCTACCAGCCCCGCCGCGGTCGCCGAGGCCGAGCCCGCCGAAGAGCCGCTGGAGGTGCGCTCCGTGTTCCACGGCGTTTTGGTCATTCCCTTGAACCACAGCCCGCCTTGCGCCAGCGCGCCCATCGACAGCTTGGCCATGAGCACCGCGCCCGCGTTGCGCAGCCGCTCGACCACCGTCGCGTCGCGGTCCGGAACGCGCTTTTGGAACGGTTCGGCGCCCCAGGTGGTAAGGATGCCCTTGGTGTCGAACAGATCTTTCACCCCAAACGGAATTCCGTGCAGCGGTCCGCGATAATGGCCCCGCCGGATTTCCTTGTCGGCTGCGGCGGCCTGCTCCAGCGCCAGGTCCTCGGTCAGCGTGATCAGGCACAGCAGCTTCTCGGAGTACTTCTTCATCCGGGCCAGGTACATTTTGGTGAGGTCCGCCGAGGAGACAACCCGCGCGCGCACCAGCGGCGCCAGTTCGGTGACCCGCAGAAAGGCCAGGTCCTCGAGGTTCGCCGGGGCCTTGCCCGCCGGGGCTTTCGCGATGGTGGTTTCAAAACGCGCCGGCCCCTTTGCGGGCACGCGGCCGGGCAGCCCGGCGTGGAACGTGAAGGCTGGCTCCGTGTCCAGAGGCACGTCCACCTTGCGCAGCGCCTCGTAGGTTGCGAGCGCCCGGTTCACGCCGGGCAGCATCATGTCGAGCTCAGCATCCTGGAATTCCAGGCCGAGCAGCTTCAGCGCCGCCACCACCTGGTCCTTCGAGACGCGCATGGGCGGGGTGCCCTTTGGGCCCGGCTGCTGCGCTGGCGGCTGCGAAAACCCTGTCCGCGCGGCGGAGAGGATGCCAATCAATTGGAGCCAGGTTCGTCTGTCCATAAACCTAACTATGATACACCGCCCACTCCCTGTTACCGGTTCATCGGCGACATAGCCGGTGCTCTATGGTTCCTGGTCAACTGTGGATGTTGTCGAGCGAAGCGGTCAAGACCCGAACAACGCGACGATATCACGCCTGGCATGCACAACGTGCAGAATCAGCACTACGCCGCCCTCGACGATACGGTGGATGATGACGTAATCGTCTGCCGGGAAGCTGCGCAGGCCGGGACGCAAATCCTCGTCACGCCGTCGCCCATGTACGGAAACCTGGCCAGCAGCCAGAAACGCTCAGTGATGCCCTCCACTACACGGGTGGCGATATCGACGCTTCCGCTCTCGCGGGCGATGCCAATCCAGATGCCGTCAAGCTCGGCCTCCGCCTCCGGCGATAGCCTGAACTCGCCCATCAGCTTGGATTCTGCTCGGCGGCAAGCCTGGCCATTCCACGCCGCTTGATATCGGCGGCAAGCTCAGCCACTTCCTCATGGGTGGTAATTCTGCGGCCCTTGCCGCGCGCCAACGAGGCTTCGGCCCGATCGGCCGCGACAAGTATTTCCAACCGCCGCCGCTCGCGTTCTTCCCAAAGGTACATGGCCTCCTGCACTGCGTCTTCCCTGCGGTGCAACCGGCCAGCCTCGATGGCCTGGCGAATGAACGCCTCCTGGTCGGGCGTCAGTTGTACTTCCATACGACTTAAGCGTAGGGGTCGGCAACCCAAGTGTCAAGCGCGCCTTCTGTGCCTCCGCCAAACCCCAGTGCACGAGGCCGCGGTTCCAGGCAGCGTCGGCATCGGGCGGCCACCGCCACCGCGATTTGCACTTGCTTCCGCGGCCGGACATATATCTTTTCGCTCGCCGCCCGCGTGTTTGCCGATGGATGCCGTATCCTGGAAAAAGACCGGATCGACGAGGAAACGGGCGAGCAGCGCCGGCACGCGATCGTCTCGGCGAGGGACGCTAACCAGAGTGAAAGCCGAAGATATTTTCAACAAGCCGCTCACTAAGCGCGAGCGGGAGACGGTGCGCCGCACTGCCGAACGGCAAGCGGCGGGCGACGATTCGCATATCGATTATTCGGATATCCCGCCGCTCACAGACGAGCAACTTGCGGCGATGACGCGATTTCGGGATGCCAGGGACCGTCTGGAAAAGAAAAAGACGATCTCGCTCTATGTCCGGGGCGACGTACTGGAATGGCTGAAGTCCAAGGGGCCGGGCCATCTGACGCGAATCAACGATATCCTTACGAGCGTCATGGAGGCCGAGCGGCGCGTCAAGAAGAGCGCGTAGCCGCTGGGAGTAGACAGGAGTAGGTTCTCCAAACCCCACTTTTCATCGCCTTCGCCCTCCCAAATAGCAAGGCGAGGCCGCAACTCAGCCGACGGCGTTCCGCGCAAAGATGCCGAGTGGTACTTCAGAGGGAAGCCAAGTTGACCTGGCAAGCGATCACCGGAGGTGACTCGACGTCGAAGTCTCCTAAGGGGCTTCCTGTTGGTTCCGGCTATGAGTACTGCCCGTAGTGCGGCCGGGTCAGGGTGCGGACTTGAATACGACACCACTGATTGTGAAAGGGCCGCCCCCCCTCACTGCGCACCGATCGTAATCGCAAAGACCCCACCGCCTTGGGTGGCCGCGTATATCGTGTTCGAGTCCTGTGCGTCCACCACTACCGCGCTCACGTTGGCCGTCAACCCAGAACCCACGACGTTCCAGCTCGCCCCACCGTCCGAGCTCATGACCACGTTAGTGCCAAGCGCCGCATACAACCTGTTCGGGTTCTTCGGGTCAAACGTCACGAGTCCCGAGGGCCAGCCCACCTTCACCCAGCTTTGCCCTCCGTCCGCGCTCTTGAAAATCCCCGGGCCAGGCTCGGCCTTCACCCTCTCCCAGTAATCTGAAGGGCAGACATCCCAAGAGCAATCGAATAGCGAAACCGCAACGTACAGCGTACCCGCGTTTTGCGGATCGATACTGACGAGCGCAACATCAAACAGCGCCGCGTCCCAGGCGGTATTCATCATGCTCCAGCTTCGTCCCCCGTCCGTGGTTCTGAATATCTGGCCGCCAGCGATCGGCCAACTCTCATATGTCGTGGCATACAGCGTGTTCGAGTTCTGAGGGTCCAACGCAAGAGTGTTGATTTCGGGGGTAAAGGGCAGCCCCGAGTTGACTGCACTCCAGTTCGCAGCGGCATCGGTACTCTTGTAGACTCCGATATTGGTCTCCGCATACAGGGTGGCCGCGTTTTGCGGATCGACGATCAGCCAGGAGATGCCGGAGATGCCGTGGTTGGACGATCCCGTGGAAACCCAACTCGCCCCCCCATTTGTGCTCTTGAAGACCGGGCAGCATTCCGGTCCGCCCGCGTCGATCGTGGCCGCATCCACCGCCGCATACACCAGGGCGGATTGTGGAGCCACGGCCAGAGCGTCCACCCTGTACGGCAGCCCGGTGTCTTCCCAGCTCGTTCCCGCATCCGTGCTCTTGAACAGTCCGCCGGGGTAGCCGCCTGCTGTCTGCGTCGCCGCAAACAGCGTACCCCGGTTTTGTGGATCGACCGCAAGCGCGCTGACAGACGTAGCCGACAGACCTGAGTTCGACGGGCTCCAGCTTGCCGCACCATCTGTGCTTTTGAACATTCCGGAGGTAGTCCCTGCGTACAGCACGCTCAGGTTTTGCGAATCGATCGCCACCGAAATGGCACCACAGCAGCTTGTCAAACCGGCGCCGGCGGCGACCCACGTCGCGCCGCCATCCGTGCTCTTGTACAACTCGGTCGGTGATCCAGCAGCGTCGATGGTTGCGTACAGCGTGCCAGGATTTCCAGGGTCCATGACCAGCGTGTTCACCCAAAGCAGTCTGTTCGGCAGCCCTGAGTTCGACGCATTCCAGCTCAGTCCACCATCGGTGCTGATGACTATGCCCCTCGCAGTCCCCCCATAGAGTGTGCTCGAATTCCTGGGGTCCACTACCAAGGTGGTAAGCCCCGCGACGATCCCGAAGTTGGGTGCATTGTAGCGTACCACGTCAGCCAAATACTGATCGGCCGTGATCACCGCGTCCCGGTTCCCGTCGGAAAAACAGGAGATCTGCTCGGGCGCCGGCGCCGGACGACCCGTCACCAGCGTCAGGTAAAAGCCCCAGTCATCGCACGTGGCAGATTCAGAGCTGTTCAGCTCAATGAGCTTCTCTCTCAACGGCGCGCTCCAGCTCCTTCCGCCATCGGTCGTCTTGAACAGGGTGATCCCCCCCATAGTGTACAAAGTCTTCGGGCTTTGCGGATCGAGTGCGAGGAGAGGACTCTGGAAATTTGCCGGCAGGCCTGAGTTCACCGCATTCCAACTGCTTCCACCGTCCGTGCTCATGGATACGCCGCTCCATCCATAGTAGAAGTAGGACTCACTCCCCAACTCCATCCCACTCACCGCATAGAGTGTGCTCGGGTTTTTGGGGTCAATCGCCAGAGTGCCGATCAGCGGAGCCGAGCTCAGCGCATTCCAACTCTGTCCGCTGTCCGTGCTCTTGAATAGACCGCCGCTGTTATCGACTGCGTATACCGTGCTCGGGTCTTGCGGGTTCACCGCCACCAGCGGAGCAAAGCCCGGCCTCACCGAATTCCAGTTTGCTCCGCCGTCCGTGCTCCGGAACACCCCGCCCCCCGTCCCCGCGTAGACCGTCCCTGCGTCTTTCGGGCTAACCGCCAGCGCCGAGATTTCTCCTCCACCCGGCCCGTGGCTTGTCCACACGTTCTCTCCAGCGCGGATTACTCCTGACGTCCCCGCCAGAACCACAACCAGCATAATCCCATATTTCCTCATGACGCCCTCCTAAAATTGCCCTTGCCCAGAATTATACACTCAATCCCTCACTTTCGCAGCCATCAGACTAGCAAGATGCAGCCTGTGCGCAGCGTAAGTCTGCCGGGACCCGAATGCGATCTTTGGCGGGCGAGCAGCCGGCGCCCATGCGCGTCTCGAAAGATCGGGTGGTGGCCGCGCTGAAGGCTTCGGGCGCCGCTCTCGCCGCACTGGCCTCCCGGCCTCCGTAGCTCGGAATACAGCCAGGAATGCTCTGCCGCTATGGAGCCTGCGCGATCACGAGGTTCTTGGCGCGCTGACCTGCCAACTTGCCGCGATTGTCCTCGTCGCCGAAAACGATGCCTACCGTGCCGGCGTTGCTGCCCTCCTGAGGCGGCAGGGAGACGGCGGTGACGGAAGGGCCACTACACACGAAATCCGGGCTGTGTCCGGGGTTATTGAGGCAGTTCGGAAGGAAGCTCAGGCCCTTCCCATCCAGATAGACCTGCAGCGTCAAGCTTCGCGCCACCATTTCCAATGTGTGGTAGACAGTGGCGTCGAAGGAGGCGGGGACGCCCGTGGTGGCAACCATCTGGTCCAGGTCCAATCTGCGGACCCGCACTTCGCCTTTGCTGGTCAGAGAAACCCAATAGCCGTTCACGTTGAAGATTCCGCCTCCCGAAGAGAACGACATGCTGCGGAAAAAGGGTCCGGCCTGAACCATTCCGGCCGAACTTGCGGGCGCCAGCAGATCCACCTTGATGTCGAGATCCTGTCCCAGCCCCTCTCCGGTTGCCCGCCCGCAGCCGTCCGAGGAGGCGGTCAGTTGCACGCCGCTGTAATCGTTGCTGTTGCTCTGGAGTGCCCCGGAGCTGATGCTCACGCCGATGGTCGAGTTGGCCGCAAAAAGCGGCAGATAGTAGTGCGAGCCGCTCCCCCCGAGGGCCAGGTCGGCTTTGCCGAGCGCGCAGGCGGTGGCGTTCGCGCGGTTGAAGCTGTCGGAGACCAGCACGTTCGAAGGCGCGCCGCTGCCGCCCTGTACCGCGAGATTGACCGCCGGGCTGGCCGCTCCGGGAAACGAGATCACCAGGGGCAGGCTGGAGGCGGCGGGATACGTCGATGGGAGCTGAATGTTCATTTGCGCCAAGCCGACCATGCCAGGAGTCATCCCAGCGAAGGAAGCGGAGGCCGCCAGGCTTCCCACGGTCACCGAGGGCAGGTCGACGGCCTGCGAGAGCGGCGACAACGGCGATGCCGCGCCGGTGACCGGCATGTGGTTCAGGTTCCCCACGCCGGTGGCGTACACGGTGAGGATTTCGCTCGGGTTGGCCGGCTTGTCCGGCGTGACCAGGGAATTGTCCAGGTGCACTATGCACGGGCCCACCGCGGCAGCGGTTGGCGCGCAAGTAGTGAACACGCCGGGCGCGTACGGCGCGATGGTGGCGATCTGCGCCGAGCTTGCCCCGCCGCTATTCGTCACGTAGACCCCCACGGCGCCGTTGAGCGGCATCTCGCACGGCACCTGGAAGTTGATCTGGCTTGGCGAAACATAGAGCAACGGCGCTGCTATCGCGTTAAGCAAAACCTGCGCGCCTCCCAACGTAGCGGGCAGCGGAATCGAGGTTGCGCCCGCCGTTGCGTCGGCCAGATTCGTTCCGAACAGCGAGGCCAGCCCGCAGCGCGCCAGGGGAGCCTGGTAGCTGGCCGCGTTCACCATCCCGCCGGGCGAGATCTGGGGAGGCCCGCCGGCTGATGCGATTCCCGTCCCATGCGAATTCAACTGCCCCACCTTCGCTTCTCCATCGGCCACGGGAAGCTGGGCAATCAGGCTGCCGGCGCACACAACCAGAACAGCGGCAACCGAAACGGAACGACGGTCCTGATTCTTTTCCATAGCGAAAATTATACATCCATAGAAGGTAAAAAGGCCTTATATACTTTAAGCTCAACCCCCGTGGGCTTCGTGCGCCTGGGCGCTCGATCCGGGACCGGCTTCCTCAGAAACGTCTGACCGCCTACCATATGATGCGCCGCAGCCCCCGCCGTCACCCGCCATGCGATATACTCACCGTCCATGAGGCTATTTCCGCTCCTATTGTGTCTTTCCCTTGCCGCCTTCGCGCAGGAGGAAGGGGGCCCGGGGGGCACCCCGCAGCGCGGCGCCGGCTCCCAAGATCCCATCAACGCCATAACCTTTGCCAGCCTGCGGGCGCGCAACATCGGGCCGGCATTCATCTCGGGCCGCGTGAACCAGATCGCCATGTTCCCCGAAAGCTCGGACCACTACCTGGTGGCCGTGGCTTCGGGTAACATCTTTCTGACCTATAACAATGGCACTACCTGGACTCCGGTATTCGACAACTACGGATCTTACTCCATCGGCTACATCGCCATCGATCCCAAGAACCCTTCCATCGTCTGGGTGGGCACCGGCGAGAACAACAACCAGCGCAGCGTCTCTTATGGCGATGGCGTTTACAAGAGCGAAGACGCCGGCCGCACCTGGCGCAACATGGGCCTGCGCAAGACGGAACATATCGGCCGCATTTTGATCGACCCGCGCGATTCCAACGTGGTCTACGTGGCCGCGCCCGGTCCGCTGTGGAAGGGCGGCGGCGAGCGCGGTCTCTACAAGACCACCGATGGCGGCAAGACCTGGTCCGCCAGCCTCATTAAAGTGGGCGATTACACCGGCGTGGCCGACGTCGTCATGGACCCGCGCAACCCCGACATCCTGCTGGCCTCCACGCACCAGCGCCAGCGCCGCTATTTCGGGATCATTCACGGCGGGCCGGAGAGCGCGCTGTGGCGCTCCATCGATGCCGGCAAGACCTGGACCCAGGTGCGCGGCGGCTTCCCCACCGGCGAGCTGGGCCGCATCGGCATGAACTACGCGCCCTCCAACCCTACCATGATCTATGCGCAGGTGGAAGGGCCGGAGGGCCGCGGAGGCCTCTACCGCTCGACTGACAACGGAGTCACTTGGGAGAAGCGCAACAGCTACGACCAGCAGGGGCAGTATTACTCCAAGGTGCAGGTGGACCCCGCCAATCCCGACCGCGTCTATGTCATGAACGTTAACATTATGGTGTCGGACGATGGCGGCCGTACGCAGACTTCTCTGGGCACCCGCAACAAACACGTAGACAACCACGATATCTGGGTCGATCCCAAGAACGACGACCATTACCTGGTGGGCTGCGATGGCGGCCTCTACGAGAGCTACGACCGCGCCGCCACCTGGGTGTTCAAGGCCAACCTTCCCACCGGACAGTTCTATGACGTTACGGTCTCCGAGAACGGGCCTTTCTACCAGGTCTATGGCGGCACGCAGGACAACAACAGCATCGGCTGCAACGCCAAGACGAAAAATGTATCGCTCACCAACGCCGATTGCTTCGTCACCAATGGCGGCGATGGGTTCTACTCGCGCGTCGACCCGAAGGACCCCAACATCATCTACGCCAACATGCAGAACGGCAGCATGGTGCGCTTCGACCGGCGCACCGGCGAGCGCGTTTCCATCCAGCCGGAGCCTGCCAAGGGCGACCCGGCATTGCGCTGGAACTGGGATACGCCGCTGATCGTCAGCCCGCACTCCAACACGCGGCTCTACTTCGGCGCGCAGAAGCTTTACCGCAGCGACGACCGCGGCGACAGTTGGCGGGCCGTAAGCCCCGATCTCACGCGGCAGCTCGATCGCAACAAGCTGCCCCTGATGGGGAAGATCTGGCCCATCGACGCCATTCAGAAGAACGTCTCCACCGCGCTCTACGACAACATTTCATCCATCGCCGAATCGCCCAAGCAGGAAGGGCTGATCTACGTGGGCACCGACGACGGACTGGTGCAGGTGACCGAGGACGGCGGCAAGACCTGGCGCAAGGTCGATAAGCCGGCGGGCGCGCCCGAGGACGCCTACGTGCAGCGCCTGCTGGCTTCGCAGCATGACGCCGGCACGGCCTACGCGGCCTACGAGAATCACCAGAACGGCGATTTCAAGCCCTACCTTCTCAAGACCGCTGACAAGGGCAAAACCTGGGTGAATATCTCCGGCAATCTGCCCGAGACCGGCGGCGTGTACGCCATCGCCGAGGATCATGTCAATCCGAAACTGCTGTTCGCCGGCACCGAGTTCGGGCTTTACTACACCCAGACGGGCGGCGAGAAATGGATCAAGTTCACCGGCGGGCTGCCCACCATCCTGGTGCGCGACCTGGCGATTCAAAGACAGACCGACGACCTGATCATCGGAACCTTCGGCCGCAGCATTTACATTCTGGACGATTACAGCCCGCTGCGGCTGGCCACTGCGGAGATGCTGCAGAAAGACAGCGCGATCTTCCCCGTGAAGAGCGCGCTTTCCTATATCCCCTATAACCCGGGCGGCGACCTGGGGACGGCGTTTTTCACGGTGCCCAACCCCGCGGTGGGCGCGGTGATCACCTACAACCTCAAGGAGGCCATCAGCACCAAACTGCAGGAGCGCCAGAGGCGCGAGCGCGCGGCCACCCAGAAGGGCGAGACGCCTCCGTACCCGACACCGGAAATTCTGCGCGCGGAAGCCGAGGAAGAAGCGCCCGCGATTCTGGTCAACATTGCCGATGCTTCCGGCAAAATCGTGCGCCGCCTGGACGAGCCGGCGACGCGCGGCATCCACCGCGTCACTTGGGACCTGCGCGGCCAGGGCACCGCGCTGGCCGCGGCCGTTCCCACGGGCGGCGCCGGGGGCGGGCGTGGCGGGGCCGGCGGTGGTGGCGGCGGCCGCGGCGGGGCGGGCGGCGGCGGAGGTGGCCGCGGTGGCGGAGCGGGCGGTGCTGGTGGCGCCGGCGGCGGCATCATCGACGAGGAAATGCTGGCCATGATGGCGGCCTCCGGTGGCGGCCGCGGCGGCGGTGCTCCGCTGGTTCTGCCGGGCAAGTACACCGTCACGCTGGCCAAGCGCGTGGAGGGCGTCGTCACGCCGCTCCCCGGTTCGCAGACTTTCGAAGTGCTGGCCGAAGGCCCCGCGACCATGGCGGACCGTCAGGCCATGGCCGACTTCCAGGACAAGCTGGCGAAGTTGCAGAAGGCTCTCACTGCGACCACGCAATCCGCCACCGAGGCCGGTACCGAACTTAGCGCCATGCTGCGCGCCATCGACGCCACGCCTGCTCTCCCGCCCAAGCTGAGGGAAGCGACGGTGCGGCTCCAGAAGACCCTCAACGAAATCGAGCTGGCCCTGAACGGCGACCGCGTCTGGCGCGCGCACAACGAAGGGACGCCCGCCTCGATTTCCGAGCACGCGCAGGCCGCCGCGTCTCCCACGCGCGGGACCACCGGCCGCCCCACCAAGACGGCCCTCGAGCAATACCAGATCGCCTCCGATGAACTGGCGGTCGAGGTGACCAGGCTGCGCAAGCTGATGGAGACGGATATCAAAGCCATCGAAAAGCAGCTCGATGCCGCCGGCGCGCCTTACACGCCCGGCCGCCTGCCGGACTGGAAGCCGGCGAAGTAAAGGTCAAAGGTGGGGCAGGCGGTTCCGCCTGCCAAGTCGGATTACGCCGACGGGCCGCGACCACCCGCGGCCCGTTCCGCTTGATCCGCCAATTCCGTCAGCGTGGCAGCCAGCTTGCGCGCCGCGTCGATTTGAAGACCCATCACCACCACGAACTCGCCCTTGAGCTTACCCGTTTCCTTCACCACCAGCCTCAATTCAACCGGCGGGCCGAACAGGGAAAAATCAGGCGCCCGCCCGTTGATGGAATCCAGTTCCAGAACACGGCCGGCGTGCAGATCCGGAATCGCCTGTCGCAGCTCGCGTGGAAACGCCAGGGTGTTGCGGCGGACCAGGCGCCGCGCCGGTACGTTCTTGCGGGTGAGTTCAGTGCTCATATTTGGTGGTTGCGTAGCCTGTCACCGTAATTGTTGTCACCGTAATTGTTGTTGAACCGCCGCCTGAAGCGCATCCTCCGCGGTGAATCCTTCGAACCGCTTCACTTGCTTCCCCGAGCGATCGAAGACTACGGTCACCGGCAGTTCGTCGAGACCGTACTGCTTGGAAACTGCGTCCGATCCCAGCGCCACCGGGTAGTCCATGGGGTGCTTCTTAAGGAACGGCCGCACGCGCTCGGCTCCCTCTTCGTCCATGGAGACCCCTAGCACGACCACGCCTTTTCCACCGAGCTGCTGGTTCAATTTATTGAAGCCGGGGATTTCCGCAATGCATGGCACGCACCAGGTAGCCCAGAAGTTCACCACCACCACCTTCCCGCTGAACGCGGAAGTATCCAGCGCCCCGCCGTCAAGTTTCGTGAACACCCCGATTCCCGCCCCCGGCCCCTGGCCCCGACCCGCGGAAGCAGCGGGTACCCCGCCTGGCCCCTGCAAAAACGCCAGGTACTCCTGGGCGTCGCTGGTCGAGCCCGCAAACGTCGCCACCGGTATTTCGTCGGCATCCAGAATGGCGTAGAACGGAATCGCCACCGTGTGAAACTTCGAAAGCTCCAGCTTCTGGTTGGCCTCGGAGGCCGCATCGGTGCCGTCGGTGTACAGTTCCACCAGCACGAAATCCTGCAACGCCGCGGCAATCTCAGGCCGTGTGAACATGTTGGCCTTCATCCAGTGGCAGTTGGTGCAGGCATAGCCGGTGAAGTTCACAAACACCAGCTTTCGCTCGCGCCGGGCGCGGTCGAGCGCAGCACGATACTGGTCTTTCATCCACGCCAGCGCGCTTCCGGACGAGCCAGGCGTCGCACCGCCGGCCGTGGGAACATAAGCGTCCAGAGCGCCCAACCGGCCACCGGACATCCCCGGCGCCAGGCTGAGTGCGAACACCAGGAAGACCACTCCCACCAGCAGCCGCCCGAGTCCCACAGGCTCGTCCGGCTTGACGCCCTTGAGCCGCAGGAAGCCCAGCAGGTACAGCCCCGCCATGGCGAAGAGCACGATCCACGCCGCCAGGAACCGCTCGCGAGTGAGCCATCCCCATTGCAGCACCTGGTCCACACTGCTCAGGTATTTCAGGCTGGCGGCCAGAATGACGAACCCCATGACAACCTTCACGCGCGCCAGCCACCCGCCGCTCCTCGGCAGGCGCTTCAGGTACGCCGGAAACAGCGCCAGCAGGAAGAAGGGCAGCGCCAGGCCGGTGGCGAACGTCACCATCCCGAGGAGCGGCCGGGCCCAGGGGGCACCCCCGCCGCCCACCACCGATGCCGCCAGCAGCGTGCCCACAAATGGCCCCACGCAGGCGAACGACGCCAGGGAGAACGTCAGCCCCATCAGCAGTGCGCCCGCAAAGCCGCCCTTGTCCGCGGACCGGTTCAATCGCGTCAGGATCGGGGAGGGGATGTTGATCTCGAATGCCCCCAACAGGCTCAGGCCGAACGCCAGGAACAGCGCCGCGATGAATCCGTTAACCCACGGATTGGAACCCAGCGTCACGATGCCGAACGGCCCCAGCACGGCCGTCGTCAGCAGCCCCAGCCCCGAGAACAGCACGATGATTCCCAGGCAAAAAACCGCCGCCTCAGCCACGCCCTGCCGCCGCCCGCCCGCCGGCCGGCTGAGGAAGTAGGACATGGTGATGGGGATCATCGGGAACACACAAGGCGTGAAGATCGAGGCCAGCCCAAACAGGAATGCGATCAGCAGAAACGATTGAGACGAGCCTTCGCGCCCGCCCCGCTCCTTCGCCGGCTTGGCCTCCGCGTATGCCGCCGGTATTACCTCCGTTGCCGCCATCAGTGCGGGGTCCACGGTTAATGTGGTCGTCCCCGTCCACCGCCCCGGTACGCACTGCTTGTCGTTGCACGTCTGGTAGCGCGCATTCACGGCGATCTGCGCCGGACCAGCGGCGGCATTCTTCTCGATCTCCAGCTCCAGCAGAAACGTAACTACGCCGTCGTAGGTTTCCGTATCGGAATTGAAGTTCGGGTCGAAGGTTTTCTTGGGCGGCGGCTGGAGCACGCGATACCGCTTCACCACCGCGTTGTCCGCCAGCAGAATGGTGGTGGGCATCGCCGCCGCCGTGGACATGGAATACAGGTGCCAGCCGGGGTCGATGGTTCCCGTCAATCGCGCCAGAACGCTGGCGCCCGGCGGCGCGGAGCCGCGTTCCAACGCCAGGCTCCACTGGACGTGCTCGTCCTTCTGAGCGAACGCGCAACCCGCGAGCAAGAGAAGAGCTGTGATCGCCGTCTTCACCCTACCGCCCAAACCTCTCTAGTCCGCGCGAATCGTGATCTTTTCTTGCGCCGTGAGGCGCAGTTCCTCTTCGATCCGCTGATTCACTTTGCCGCCCGAGAACTCCGCCGCCACCCGAATGGCGTTCTTGATGGCGTTGGCGTTCGAACGCCCGTGGCAGATGATGCACATGCCGCGCACGCCCAGCAGCGCCGCGCCGCCGTATTCCGAGTAATCCACGCGCTTCTTGAAATCCGTGAACGCGGCTTTTGCGATCGCGTACCCGATCTTGCCCGATATAGTGGCCTCGAGCGATTCCTGCAACAGGCGTTTGACCATCTCCCCCAGCCCCTCGCTCACCTTCAGCGCCACGTTGCCGATAAACCCGTCGCACACAATCACATCCACCTTGCCGCCGTAAATGTCGCCGCCCTCCACGTTCCCGATGAAGTTCAGGTTGAGGGCCTTCAACAGCGGCATGGCGGCGCGCGTCAGGTCGTTGCCTTTGTGCTCCTCTTCGCCGATGGAAAGCAGGCCCACTCGCGGTTTGGGCCGCCGCAGAATGATGCGCGAATACATCTCGCCCATCACCGCGAACTGCGCCAGCATGCGCGGCGAGCAATCCACGTTGGCGCCCACGTCGACCACCACCACCGGCGATCCTTCCACCGATGGAAAAATGCCCGCCAGCGCCGGACGGTCCACGCCCGGCACCACGCCTTGCACGATCTTCGCGGTGGCCATCACCGCCCCGGTGTTGCCCGCGGACACGAACCCCTGGGCTGCCCCGTCGCGGACCAGCCGCGAGGCCACGCGCAGCGAACTGTCCCTCTTGGATTTGAAGGCGCGCCCCGCGCTCTCTTCCATGGTGACGCGCTCGCTGGCGTGCACGATGTCGATGGGAAGATCCTGGTAGCCTTCGTGCTGCTCAAGCTCCCGCTGGACCACGTCCCGCTGGCCCACCAGAATTACCTTGACTTCCAAACTCCTGGCGGCTCGAACCGCCCCTTCCACTTCGGCTTTGGGGGCGTGCTCTCCGCCCATTGCATCTACCGCAATGGTCAGCATGTCGGCAAGACCGCTACTCCTCGACGACTTCGACCACTTCGCGGCCCTTGTACTGGCCGCAATGCGGGCATATACGGTGGGGGAGCTTGGCCTGGTGGCAGTTGGGACATTCCGCCAGGCCGGACGCCTTCAGCGCATCGTGCGCGCGGCGGTTGCTCGTCCGCCTTTGGGAGTGTCTGCGTTTGGGATTCGGCATTTCGTCTCTACCTCTACCTCTAAATTTCTAATTTCCGGAGCGCGCCCCAGCGATCGTCGCTGCTCTCGGTTCTGCAATCGCACGCGGTCTCATTCCGGTTCCGGCCACAGGCCGGGCAAATTCCCTTGCAGTTTTCGCTGCAAGTCCGCTGCATGGGCAGCGCCAGCAGCACCTGTTCCCGAAGGATGTCCTCCAGTTCCAGGCCGCCGCCTTCATAAAACCCGATCTCCACTTCGTCTGCGCCGATCTCGACTTCTTCCTCGCGCGCGATGGCCGAAACGGGCCGGTAATACAGGTCGAAAACGCCATCCAGCGGATAGCGCACGCGCCCCAGGCAGCGGTCGCACTGCGCCTCCATCTCTACCGTATACTTCCCCTCGACTCGCACTTCGCCATCCGAATGCGCCAGCACCTCGGCCGACCCGGCGACGTGCAGTGGAGAACTTTGCTCCAGATCCTCGCCCGCAAAATCGATCCGCCCCGGCTGGAAAGTTTCGTCGAAACGAATCTTCCGCAGCTCCATCTCTTTGACACTAAGGAACATAGGGAAAGACCTGAATCGCTGGGCAGAACCCTTACATTATAACGTAGCGCCGGCGATCTTGTCGCCGGTGCTTTTTTGCCGGCCAGCCAGGACCACCGGCGGCAAGACCGCCAGCGCTACCGGGCTTGGTCGATCTCCGCGATTTCTTCCGGGCTCAGACGGAATTCCAACGCCCCAATTACACCAGCGACCTGCTCCGCCGACCGCATCCCCACGATGGCCGCCGTCACCGCCGGGTGGCGCAGCGTCCACGCGATGGCCACTTCGCCCGCCGAACGCCCGTGCCGCGCCCCGATGCGCCGCATGAGCTCCGCCAGCGCCAGGTTGCGCGTAAGATGCGGCTCCTGAAACGCCGGCGCGCGCTTGCGGAAATCGTCCTTCGGAAAATTCGCCACGCGCTCCTTCGTCATGGTCCCGGTCAGCAGCCCCGATTTCATTGGCGAATACACGATTACGCCGATCCCGTGCCGCTCGCAATACGGCAGAACGGCGTCTTGCACCTCCGGCGAAATCGCCGAATAAGGCGGTTGCAGCGACGTTACGGGAGCAATCCCGCGGCACCGCTCCAACTGCGCCGCATCGAAATTGGAGGCTCCGATCCAGCGCACCTTGCCTTCTTCCTTCAACCTGGCGAGCGTCCCCCAGCCTTCCTGGATATCTTCGCCCGGCTCCGGCCAATGGATCTGGTAGAGATCGATGGTCTCCAACTTCAGGCGCCGCAGGCTGTTCTCGCACTCGCGCCGGATGGAATCGGCCTTGAGGCACCGGCTGATTTCGCGCTTGTCGTTCCAGATCAGCTCGCACTTGGTGAAAACATAAGGCTGATCGGACCGCCCCGCCAGCGCGCGCGCCACCACTTCCTCGGAGTGGCCCAGCCCATACACCGCCGCCGTGTCGATCCAGTTCACGCCATGGTCGAGCGCCGCGTGAATAGCGGCTATCGATTGGTTGTCGTCCTGCGGTCCCCAGGCGAAAGCCCAACCGCCGCCTCCCATGGCCCACGCACCCACGCCGATGGGCGTCAATTCCATATCGCTATTGCCCAGCCGTTTTTTCCGCATATCTCTTACAATAACCAAGGTTGCTCCCTGTCACCAAACCTCGCGCCGTGGTAATCGGCTCCGGTCCCAACGGCCTGGCCGCGGCCATTCTGCTGGCGCGCGCCGGGCACCCGGTGACGGTCCACGAAGCCGCGGCGCAGATTGGCGGCGGTGCGCGTTCCGCCGCTCTCACGCTGCCCGGCTTCACCCACGATGTCTGCTCCGCGGTCCATCCCATGGCCGTCTGTTCCCCCTGCTTCGAGCAATTCCCGCTGGCCGCGCACGGACTCGAATGGGTCCACCCGGACGCTCCGCTGGCCCATCCGCTGGATGATGGTTCCGCCGTTTTGCTGGAGCGCTCGATCGACTCGACCGCCGCCGGCCTCGGCCCCGATGGAGAAGCCTGGCGGCGCCTCGTCGAGCCGCTGGCCGATGCCTGGCCGCGCCTGCGTCACGACCTGCTGGCGCCTCTTCACCTTCCGCGCCATCCGCTCGAAATGGCGAAATTCGGTCGCCACGCCATTCGCTCCGCGCGCGCCCTGGCCAACGCCCACTTCCGCGGCCCGCGCGCCCGCGCCTTGTTTGCCGGCCTGGCCGCCCACTCGGCATTGGCGCTCGAAGCGCGTCCCAGCGCGGCCATCGGCCTGGTGCTCGCCATCGCGGCGCACGCCGGGGGCTGGCCCTTCCCACGTGGCGGAGCGCAACGGATCGCCGACGCCCTGGCCGGCTGCCTGCAGTCGCTGGGCGGTGAGATCCGCGCCGGATCGCGCATGGCGACGCTTCCCGACGCCCCCATCGTGATGTGCGACGTCAGCCCGCGCCAGTTTCTCGCGCTGGCCGGCGCGCGCCTCCCCGAGCCTTTTCGCCGCGCCCTGGCGCGCTACCGCTACGGCCCTGGCGCGTTCAAAATCGATTGGGCGCTCGACGCCCCCATCCCCTGGCGCGCCCCCGCATGCGCGCGCGCCGGCACAGTCCATGTGGGCGGAACCCTGGAAGAGATCGCCCAATGGGAGGCCCATCACACCGGCCGCCCATTCGTGCTGGTTGCGCAGCCCAGCCTGTTCGACCACACGCGCGCGCCTGCCGGCAAACACACCGCGTGGGCCTACTGCCATGTTCCCAACGCCGGCACGGAGGACATGACGGACGCCATCGAATCTCAGATGGAGCGATTCGCCCCCGGCTTCCGCGCGCACATCCTGGCGCGAAGCGTCCTCACCCCGGCCGCGCTGGAACTGCTGAACCCCAACCTGGTGGGCGGCGACATCACCGGCGGCGCCATGGATCTCCGCCAGTGCTTCCTCCGCCCGACGCGCCTTCTCTTCCGCACGCCGCTACCCGGCGTCTGGCTCTGCTCTTCCTCCACGCCCCCCGGCGGCGGCGTTCACGGCATGTGCGGCTTCTGGGCGGTCAACCTTCTCACCGGCGCTTCAGAGTGATGACCGTCACCGAGAGCTTGGGAAACGCGTACTTGATCTCGTTCCCAGACACGGCCAGGGACGAGGTCACGGGCCGAATCGCGTCCGGGTGGTCGCCCGTATTCTCCGCCAGCGGCGTGTCGGCGGCCAGCGTGTCCACCTGCGCCTGGGCGGCGGCGGAGAAGCCCTGAAGCCGCAGCGTCGCCGGAGTACTGCTCTTCCAATCGCGGTTGGCAACGAATAGGACCAGATCGCCGTTGGTCGAGTTACTGGTCGCCAGCACGTCGAGATAGGGAATATTTGGAATCTCAGGCATGCTGGTCATCCCGTCGTGAACGTCATAGTGGCGAACCTGGGTTTCGGTGGCGACCACCGTGTCCCCCGCGCGATGCGAGTAAAGCCAGAACGCCCAGCACTGAGGAGTGGCCCAGACCATGCCTTGCGACTTGCGCAGGCCTCCGCCCCCCATCAGGCCCGACATGCTGGATATGGGCACGAAATCGGCCTGGGACAGCATCATGTTCATCCAACCCGCGCCCATGACGGCGCCGCCGATATTGGTCGAGGATGGCCCGCTGCCGCCCCAGTTCCATTCCGTGTAGGCCAGCCCCACGCGGCCCTTGGTGGCCGGGTCCGCGTCGATCTGCGTCCGAATAGGCTTCAAGAGGTTCGCCATCCCGACGGGGAGTGCCAGAGGGATGGCGGTCAGCGTGTCGGCATCGGGCGCCTTGTTCACGATCCCATTGAGACGGACCACGTAATGTACGCTGAGATAGCGCATATCCTTGCCGGCTGCCTTGATCAGGGCCCCGGTCCAGGCCGGGGTGAAGTCGGCGCCCGGGCCGCAGGCCACCAGTTTCGCGCCCGGCCCAGCTTGCTTGCGGACCACTGGGTAGAATTCCAGATAACGGGCGGCATTGCTGGTGGGCGTCTGCCACCCCATCTGGTCGTCGCCCCAGAGCTCGTTCCCCAGTTCCCAGATGGTCGCCGGATACGGATCGCGATGCCCGTTGGCGGCGCGATGGGCGCCTTCGGGCGTGTTGGGCGCTCCGCTGACGTACTCGACCCATTTCCGGGCCTCTTCCTTAGTGCCACTTCCCAGGTTCATGCAGATCATCGGCTGCACCCCTGCGAGCCGGCAGAAAGACATGAATTCATCGGTGCCGAACTCGTTGTACTCCATGGTCCCCCAGGCCCGGTTGAGCATGGTGCGGCGCTTGTCTAGGGGTCCTACGCCGTCCTGCCAATGATAGGTGCTCATGAAGTTGCCGCCCCAGCGCACCAGGGAAAAGTTCATTTCCTTGGTGGCCTTGAGCACCTCCGGATCGAAGTATCCTTCGACGGCGTCGGCCGGATAGAGTCGGATCATATCCAGAGAAAATCGCTGCGGGCCGGTCATCGACACCGCGAAATCCACCAGCTCATGGGGCTTCACAGCCCCTGCGGGCAGCCGCAGGCGGAACGGGAGCTTGGTCCATTTCCCGCCATCCGGCACCTGGACCTCGGTCGACGCCAGAATCTTGTCGGGCTCGTTCCGGGTCCGGAAACTCACCATCAGGCGCACCGGCCCCTCCACCGATGAAGCGAACAGGGACCCCATATACTCCAGTTCCCGATGAACCGGCAGGTAAATGCCCTGGCGGATTCCGAGTTCCTCGGTGGTGATAGTGGGCCGCCCCTTGATCCCCTTCGCCTCCGGGTGTGGCAGGCCGATCATGTAGAGATAGCGATCGGAGTTAGCCGCCCCGGCGCCGAAAATGGATTCATACCGCTTTCCGACATCTCGCAAGGTCTGCCAGGGCAGTGGCAGTCCTTCGTTCATGGAACTGGCGAAAGCCCGATCTGCAAACCGCGAATTCATCACCTGCGCGCTGGCGTGGTAGTCCTCCAGGCTGGGGTTCTCCAAAAGCTGGGCCGCCAGGCCCCCATAGATCTCGTTGCCGACGTTCTCGGTGTAGATGCCGTACACTGTTCGAGGAATCTTGAAGGAACTTTGCTGCCCGGCGCGGATATCGATGACCGCTTCCGGTTTGTCGGTGCGGACGTAACTCGACAACGATTGCGCGGCGAGACCTCCTATGAAAAGGAAGAATGCCACCGATGCCTTGGTTTTCATTGGTGTGACTCCTTATTGTCTAGCCTGCCATGCGGGCCAGCATCGATTGTACACCGATTGGAGCCGTTTGTCCGATGTCAATCGCGATCCCGGTACAGACTCTCTCGCGTGAGGGCCTCGCCGGTCAGCGCGGGGATCTTATATGAGAACTGCGCCATCTCTCGGAGGTTGGTTTCAAGCCGATCCTGACTCAGCTTGCCCGCGCTTGTCGGAAGATGAGCCGCCTCTTCGAGCAGGCTCGCGACATACGCTTCGACTGCGGGACCGAGGACGGCGGCCCGGCGTGCGAGTTCGGCCTGAAGCTCGGGTCTGATGTCAACGGTAATCCTCATTCAGTATTCACGCCCCTCGTTGATGAGATCCCTGATGCGGAGACCGCCGAGAGTGACGCCCTTGCGCAATTCGCGGATATCGGCGACGGCTTCGGCAGGCGTCATAACCGGGGTGGGCACGGTGGGTGGTTCCATCTCGGCGAGGGCTTCCAGGGCGCGGGCCACCACCTCTTCGGGCGAGTGGTAGCGGCCGGTGCGGAGTTGCGCCGCGACCAATTGCTCGCCGTGAGGGCCGAGGGTCACGGTCAGCGACATAACTAACTGTAACATGGCCTTAGCGAGCCACGCCCTGGCGCCCCCCGCTCGCCCGCACCATCTTCATCTCCGCTGACTCCGCGCTCTCAAATCCCCGATCCAGCACTAAACAGCCTCAAGCCCCACACGCCCCCTTATCCCTCTCCAATTCTTCTCCGCGTCCTTTCTCCGCGTCCCCGCGTCTCCGCGTCGAAAAGTGTCTCCCCCTTCCCCCTCACCGCTTGCTAAGATAATCCTCGTCCCCCGAGAAGGAGCGAAAATGATCCGATTACCTTATGCCGTCCTGTTAACCCTCTGCGCCGCCGCCGTGCTGGCCGCGCAAGAGCCCCCTCCGATGCCCGAAGGCCAGACGCCGCCGATGCCTGGGGCCGGCGCGATGCGGCCCGGCGTCACTCCACCGACGCCGGAGCCTCAACCTTATGAGAAGGTGATCACTAAAGATGCCAAGTCGAAGAAGGGCATCTTCACCGTGCACCAGATCAAGGAAAAGTACTACTATGAGATCCCCAAGAGTGAGCTCGGGAAAGTGTTCCTCTGGAACACTACCATCGCCAAGACCACCATGGGAGTCGGTTACGGCAACCAGGAATTGAACGAACGCGTGGTCTATTGGGAGATGAATGGCAACAAGGTGCATCTTCGCGAGAACAACTACGATGTGGTCGCCGATCCCAAGGCGCCCATCGCCCAGGCGGTGGATGCGGCCAACAACAGCACCATCATTATGACTTTTCCGGTGGCTGCGTTCAACAAGGACGGCGATCCGGTTATCGAGGTGACACGGCTGTTCTCCACCGACGTCCCCGAGATCAGCGCGCGCCAGCGGTTGGGGGCCACCACCCTGGACGCCACGCGCTCCTTCATCGAGCGCATCTCCGCCTACCCCGAAAACATCGAGGCCGAATCCACCATGACTTACACGCGCACGCAGACGCCCGCGGGCATGGGGTCGGCATCGCCGATTCCCACGACCGTCCTGGGCGGCGGGCAGATGCGGCCGGGCAGCGCCACCATCGTGCTGCACCAAAGCATGGTGAAACTGCCGGAAAAGCCCATGATGCCGCGGGTGTTCGATGAGCGCGTCGGCTACTTCAACACCAGCATGATGGACTATAGCAAGGATGAGCACCGCGCGCCGCGCGTGCGCTTCATCGACCGCTGGCGCCTGGAAAAGAAGGACCCCAGCGCCGCTGTGTCGGAGCCGGTGAAGCCGCTGGTTTACTACATCGATTCGGCCACGCCCCTGAAGTGGCGCGAGTGGTTGAAGAAAGGCGTGGAAGACTGGCAGCCGGCCTTCGAAGCCGCCGGCTTCAAGAACGCCATCATCGCCAAGATCGCCCCTACGCCCGAGGAGGACCCCGATTTCAGCCCCGAGGACGTGCGCAACTCCGTCGTCCGCTGGCTGCCCTCCACCATTGAGAACGCCGTGGGGCCCAACATTCACGACCCGCGCACGGGCGAAATCCTCAACGCGCCCATCCAGTTCTACCACAACATCATGAACCTGCAGCGCGCCTGGTACTTTGTGCAAGTCGGCCCGCTCGATCCGCGCGCGCAGAAACTGCCGCTGCCGGACGACCTTATGGGCCGGCTGCTGGAGTTCGTGATCGCGCATGAAGTCGGTCACACGCTGGGCTTCCAGCACAACATGAAAGCCAGCTCCACTTATCCGCAGGAGAAGGTGCGCGACAAGGAGTGGATGCATAAGATGGGCGCGGCGCCCTCCATCATGGACTACGCGCGCTTCGACTACGTGGCTCAGCCCGAAGACAAGATCGACGTTGCGGACCTGGTGCCGCGCATAGGTCCGTATGACGTTTGGGCTACTAAGTGGGGTTATACGCCGATCCCCGACGCCAAGACCGCGGAAGAAGAGAAACCCACACTCGATAAGTGGGCGCACGAGCAGGACACCACTCCGTGGTTTCGATTCTCGACTCACAACTCGGCCGGGTCGGACCCCGGCGAACTTACGGAAGCCATCGGCGACGCCGACGCCATCAAGTCCACCACCGAGGGCGTGAAGAACCTGCAGCGCGTGGCCAAGATGCTGATGCCCGCCACCACCGCCAAGGCGGGCGAGCCGTACGACGATCTGGCGGAACTCTACGGGCGCATGCTGGGGCAGTGGACGCTGGAGATGGGCCACGTGGCGGCCATCGTCGGCGGATTCGACACGCGCGAGAAATATGTTGGGCAGGAGGGCCTGCTGTTCACGCCCGTGCCCAAGGCGCGCCAGGAAGCGGCGGTGAAATTCCTAAACGAAAACGCCTTCACCACGCCCACCTGGGCGATTGATGCGCAGATTCTGCGGCGCATCGAACCAACCGGCGTTATGGGCCGCATCCGGAACGCTCAAAGCAGCGTGCTGACCAACCTGCTGAGCAGCTCGCGTTTCGCCCGGATGGTGGAGCAGGAAGCCGTGGACGGCAGCTCCGCCTATACGCCGGCCGATTTCCTGGCCACCGTGCGCAAGGGCGTCTGGAAGGAGTTGGATGCCCCGCAAGTGAAGATCGACGCCTACCGCCGCAACTTGCAGCACGCCTACCTCGACATGGCGAATACCAAGATCAACGGCGCGGCGCCCTCCCTGCCTGCCGGGTTACCGGCCGAGTTGCTGGCGATGCTTCCGGCCGCCGCCAGCGCCGATGAGAAGTCGCTCTACCGCGCCGAACTGCGGTCGCTGAACGCATCCATCGCCGCCGCGCTGGCGAAGACCGCGGACCGGGAGAGCAAGGCGCATCTGGAAGGCGCGCGCGACCAGATCGCCAAGATCCTGGACCCGAAGTTCGCTCAGCCGGCAAGCGCATCGAGCACCGTGTTCCGTTTGGGAATCGACGACCCCGAGACCTGCTGGCCCGATTACATCATTCGGCCGTAGGGGCATTAGTAGGACAGACGATAGCCTTTTGTCGTCCGTCAAGCGGCACGTTCTGGCGAGATTGGCAGACCACAAAAAGCGATGGTCCGCCCCACCAGGCACGCTACGGGTCGAGCGGATCCTGCGGGTCGGCTTGTAGCGACTCTTTGACGGGCAGGAATTCCAGATCGAGTGGGGAGGTACGGCCAAGAAGTCGAAATGGCACGTAGCCGAGTTCCTCCGTGCAGCGCTTGGCGAAGAGTGGATCCTCGATGTACCGGCTCTGATCCGGGTCGGTGCTCACCAGCGCCTTACGGTCGAACGGAATCGCGTACCGATACAGGAGGCGCGCTGCGTTGCGCATGTTGGTGGTGGTGTGGCGGGCGTGGGGATCGACGATGATGGCGTCACCGGGAATGCCAAAACGCGCGATGAGGTCGCGCTTCATCTCGATGGCTTCGCTAAACTCGGTCTGATTGGGGTGGACGAAGCCGCCGGAGACGAGGATGAACGGCGCCTTGCCGTCCCGGAATCGTTTGGCGGCGATTTCGTCGCGCAGGCTGCCGTCCGGTGAGAGGCGGACGCCCGGACGATCGTTGCCCGATCCAGGGACGACAATCGCGGTGTAGGGGTAGCGGCTCCACTGGACGGACTTGGCACGGCGGAAAGCCGCGGCGTTCTCGCCCGTTTCCATGGGCTCGAAGCGGCCCGCTTCATCGCGATGATTCACCATTATGAGATCCAAAGCGAATCGCAGCGAGGCGGAGAAGGCGGAATCGAGGCTGGCCCGGTCGTCCTGCAAGACGGCGGCCACGTGCCGTACCACCCGGCGATAGGCGTCCGTTTTGGGGTCGTACACGATGGCATCGATGGCCGGATAGCGCGGCGGCCTCGCCAGGGCGTAGATGTCGATGACGCGGTCGATGCCACGAATACAATCCAACCACGCGTGCTCCAGCAGGTCCGGACCACCGAGGTCCTGGTAACGAACGTACAAGCCGGTAGCGCGGAGCGGCCCGTCAGTGAGCGCGCGAATCGCCGGAGACGTCCGATAGAGCGCGGAGAGCGCGTGCGCCGCTTCTTCCATCTGCGCGTCGCTCCAGCGGAATGCCGCGGCATGGCACTCGATGTCGAGCTTGCAGGAATCGGTGGCGTGGTCGAGCGCGGCCAGGCGTTCGGTGGTGATTCGAGCCAGCACCGGGTTCTTCTTGACGGCGTCGCGGGCGCCCGGAGTTCGCTCCAGCGCCGAGAGCAGGTAGAAGTTCTTGTCCTCGACCGGAGACCGGAGCTCGACCGGCCGGTGCTCCGGCTCAGTCGCGTTTTGAAACGCGAGGGCCGTGCCGAGCGCGAAAAGGAATGTGGCAGTTCTCATGGATGGCTCCGCTGGATCGCCGGACCGGGCGCAGCCGCGCGGGGAGGCGTCCTGGGTTTGGCGCTTTCCAACCACGCAGTGTAGCTCAGGTCGCGGTGGACGGCAGCTCATTTCCAAGCCGCTGGCCGCATGAATGGGAAGCGCCGCGCCCGCTTGACACGGCAAGCGGGCCGGAATAACATTGTTATCATCATGCGGGCTGTACACGTAAGCATTCGACAGATAGGCAACTCCCACGGAGTCATCATCCCCAAACCGGTACTTGCGCAACTGGGTCTGGACGGCAAGGCGGGAGCGGAGATGACGATCAAGGATGGTGCACTTGTGTTGCGCGGACCCGCGAGTCCGGCCCGCTCCGGTTGGGCCGAGGCCGCCAAGCGAATCGCCGCGGCTGGCGACGACGAACTCGCGATGGGCGAGTTTGGTAATGCGGAGGATGCGGAGTTGGTCTGGTGACGCGTGGAGAGATTTGGCTCGTCAATCTCGATCCTACTGTAGGAAGTGAAATCAGGAAGACGCGCCCGTGTGTGGTGGTGTCCCCGGCCGAAATGCACGATCATCTGCGAACGGTACTCGTCGCACCCATGACCACGGCGGGTCGCGAGGCACCGTTTCGGATCGGTGTCACTCATGGTGGCCGGAAGGGTCTGATCCTGCTCGATCAGGTTCGCGCCGTGGACAAGACCCGGCTGGCGAAGAGACTGGGGGTAGTCTCGGCAAAGACGCTCACCGCCACGTTGCGGACGCTGCAAGAGGTATTCGCAGAATGAGCTTCCTCCACTGGAGTTGGCTCCCCAGGTAGGATTCGAACCGTTCAGGGGAATCGTGCGGCCAGCACGGGCTTCCGGGCGCTGAATCCCGTGGCCAGCGGCAGCATGTGGCTTCTCGCTGCCTCGGGAATCGGGCGTCTCAGCCCACTTTATAGCCTTCCCATCTGGCCACCACGGCGCTGGCCAGGCAGTTGCCGAGCACGTTGATCGAGGTGCGGGCCATATCCAGCAGGGCGTCCACGCCCAGCAGCACGGCGGCGCCTTCCATCGGCAGATGGAACGTCGACAAGGTGCCGGCCAGAATCACCAGCGCGGCGCGCGGAACGCCGGCCACGCCTTTGCTGGTGAGCATCAGGGTCAGCATCATGAGCAATTGGTCGCCGAAGGAAAGATCGACGCCGGCCGCCTGCGCCACGAAGACGGCGGCCAGCGAGAGGTAGAGCGCGCTGCCCACCAGGTTGAAGCTGTAGCCGGTGGGGATGACGAAGCCCACAATGTGCTTGGGCACGCCGAACTGCTCCATGTTTTCGAGCGCCAGCGGCAGCGCGGCTTCACTCGAGGCCGTGGAGAAGCCGATCAGGAACGGCTCGCGCACGGCGCGATAGAAGCCGCGCACCGGAATGCGGAACAGAATCAGGGCCGGGCCGAGCACGAACACGATGCAGAGGACGGACGAGACGTACATGGTCGCGATCAGCTTGGAGAGGCCGAACAGCACATTCACGCCCTTGTTCCCGATCACCACCGCGAGGGCCGCGCCGACGCCGAGAGGGGCCAGGTACATCACGTACCTGGTGTAACGAAACATGACCTCGGCGAGCGATGCGCAGAACTTGACCACCGGTTCCGCCTTGGCGCCGATGGCCGCGCAGGCGGCGCCGAACAGGAAGGCGAAGACCACGATTTGGAGCGCGTCGTTGCGCGCCATGGCGTCGATGATGCTCGATGGAAAGATATGCTCCAGGACCGAGCTGAAGGTGGCAGGGGTCTGCGGTATGGCGGCCTCGGCGGCGCTGCTATGAATCGGAATGCCGGCGCCGGGGCGCACCAGGTTCACGGCGGCCAGCCCCAGAAACAGTGCCAGGGTGGTGACAATTTCGAAATAGAGGATGGCCTTGCCGCCGATGCGGCCCATGCGTTTCATGTCGCCGCCGCCCGCGATGCCGACCACTAGCGTGCCAAACAGCAGCGGCGCGATGATGGAGCGAATCAACTGCAAAAACACCCGGCTGACGGGCGAGAGCTGCCTGGCGAAGTCCGGCGCCACGATGCCGAGGGCCACGCCGGCGGCCATCCCGATGAAGATCCAGGTGGTGAGGGAGATGCGTTTCACCGTTCACCCCATTTCAGCTTCTGGCGCAGGACGTCGAAGAACATCATGTGCGGCGGGCGGACCAGGCGCAGCGTATAGTCCGAGCTGCGGCAGACCAGGGTGTCGTTTTCCCGGATGGGGTTGCCCACCTGGCCATCGATGGTCAGGAACACGCTGTCATCGGGGGCGCGCGAAACGATGCGGATCACGCTGGTTTCCGGCACCAGCACCGGCCGGTTGGTGAGCATGTGCGGGCAAATGGGAGTGATGCAGATGGCGCGCACCGAAGGGAAAATGATGGGGCCGCCGGCGGAGAGCGAATACGCCGTGGAGCCGGTGGGCGTGGAGACGATGAGGCCGTCGGCCTTGTAGGCGCAGACGAACTGCTTGTCCACGTAGGCGTCGAGATCGATCATGCGGGCGATGTCGGCTTTGGTCAGCACGGCGTCGTTGAGGGCTTCGTAGGCGGCCACCACCCCCCCGTTGCGCACCACTTCGGTGGCCAGCAGCCGGCGTTTGGCGATGCGGTGCTCGCCGCGGAGGGCGCGCTCCAACTCGGGGTACAGTTCGTCGATGGTGATGGCGGTCAGAAAGCCCAGGCTGCCGACGTTGACGGGGAAGAGCGGGGTCTCGCGCCGGCCGATGGCGCGCGCGGCGGCCAGCAGGGTGCCATCGCCGCCAAGCACGATGACCAGGTCGCAGCCTTCGGGAACCTCGTCCCGCCGGATACCTGGCACGCCGGCGTAGAGCGCGGTCTGCTCATCGATGCGAACCGCCATGCCACGGCCGCGCAGCCACTCGATGAGCACGGGCACGATGCTGGCGGCGGCCGTCGAATTCGGTTTCGAGACGATCCCGACGGTCCTAATGGTGGGCATAGAGGAGGAACTCCTTGTTTCCTTCGGCGCCGAGAATGGGACTTTCCATCATGGTGATCTCGAATCCGAGTTGGCGCACGGCTCGCGCTACTCGCTCGCAAGCAGCTCGGTGAACGAGGGGATCGCGCACGATGCCGCCTTTGCCCACCTGGCCCCTGCCCGCTTCAAACTGCGGTTTGATTAGTATAACCATTTGCCCGGCGGGCTGTAAGAGGGGCGCGGCGGCGGGCAAAATGAGCGTGACGGAAATGAAGCTGACGTCGCAGACCATGAGGTCCACGCGCTCGCCGATGTCCTCGAATCTGAGCGCGCGCGCGTTGATGCCTTCGTGCAGCACCACGCGCGGGTCGGTGCGCAGTTTCCAATCGAGCTGGCCGGCGCCGACATCCACGGTGTGAACGCGCGCGGCGCCGGCCTGGAGCAGGGCGTCGGTGAATCCGCCGGTGGAGGCGCCGATATCGAGGCAGGTTTGGCCCGCGACATCGATGGCGAAATGGCGGAGCGCGCCGGCCAGCTTGAGGCCGCCGCGGCTCACGTAGGGCGGGCGCGCGAGGATCTCGATGCGGCTGTCGTCGGGGACGGCCTGGCCGGGCTTGGCGGCTTTCTGCCCGTTGACGCGCACCTCGCCGGCCATGATCAGGGCCTGGGCCTTCTCGCGGGATTCAGCGAGGCCGCGTTCGACGATGAGGCGGTCCAAGCGCGTTTTCATGGTGAAGCAACCAGATACAGTTTGGTTCTCATGGTGGGGCAGATGATCGTCTTTTGTCGTCTGCCAACCGGTTCACAGGCCACAAAAAACGATGGCCTGCGCCACTCTGCAACCAGACTCTGGCTTGCCCTCATGACCTGCGACGCACAATGTGGTCGGCGATTTCGTGCAGGCGCGCCACGCGGTCGCCGAATGGGTCCAGCACCTGGTGGGCGCGCGCGCATTCCTCTTCGGCCATGCGGCGCGAGGTTTCCAAACCGTAGACCGCGGGGAATGTGATCTTGCCCTGCTGCGCGTCCTTGCCGGCGGTCTTTCCGAGCGCTTCGGAGGACTGTTCCACGTCGAGGATATCGTCCACAATCTGGAACGCCAGGCCGACGTGTTCGCCGAAGCGCGAGAGCGCGGCGTACTGGGCGCCATCGGCTCCCGCGTAGAGGGCGCCGAGCCGGAGGCTGGCGCGCAGCAAAGCACCGGTCTTGGCGCGGTGGATGGTCTCGAGCAAATGCGGTTCGGGAGGCTTGCCTTCGCCTTCGAGGTCGGCCACCTGCCCGCCGATCATGCCGCCCACGGTGCCGGAAGCGGCCGATAGTTCGGCGATCATGCCGGCCTTGCGGTCGGCGTTGGTGTTCAGTTCGGCGAGAACCTGGAAGGCCAGCGTGAGCAGCGCGTCGCCGGCCAGAATGGCCATGGCTTCGCCGAAGACCTTGTGATTGGTGAGCTTGCCGCGGCGATAGTCGTCGTTGTCGAGCGCCGGCAGATCGTCGTGGATGAGCGAGTAGGTGTGGATGAGTTCGAGCGGGCAGGCGGCCGCGACCACGCCATCGGCCGAGGCGGAGACGGCGTGCGCGGCTTCGATCGACAGGATGGGGCGAATGCGCTTGCCGCCGGCGAAGAGGCTGTAGCGCATGGCGCGGTGGATGGTTTCCGGGGGCGTCGTTTCCGGAGGGACGAGGCGGTCGAGTTCCGAATCCACCAATCGTTGTTGCTGGGCGAGGTATTCGCGCAGGTTCATGCTTTCTCGGATTTTTCGGGGCGGAACGGCTCGGCGGCGATCTTGCCCTCTTTGCGGATCAGCATCTCGACACGAGTTTCGGCCTCCTCGAGTTGCTTGCGGCAGGCATCGCTTAGACTCATGCCGCGTTCAAACAGCTCGATGGAGCGCTCGAGCGGGAGGTCGCCGGCTTCCAGCTCCTTGACCACCTTTTCGAGTTCGTCGAGCGAGGCTTCAAAGGACTCCGCCGGCCGGGCGTCGGGTTGATTTTCCGCCATCGATTCATTTTACTGCTAGAAGCGGAGCTTACCAACCAATTCGAAATCGCGGGGATTGCCGGCGCTGGTGATGGAACCGAACGCCGCGCTGCCGAAGCTTCCGTTGGGGTCGTTCAGCGGGGGGGTGTTCGACACATTGAAGGCTTCCGCGCGGAATTCGAGGTTGACGCGCTCGGTGATCCGAAACACTCTGCCGATCATCAGGTCGGCATCCTGGAGGCCGGGGCCGCGAACCGGATTGCGCGAGCTGTTGCCGATGCTGAATTGTCCGGCAGCCGTGAAGGCCGGCTTGTCAAACCATTGGGAGGCGCTACGAGTCGCGAAGTTGTTCGGGTCGCCGACTCGATTCGGCCGCTGGACGGCGTACCCGAATGCGGATAGCGTATTCGTCGCCTGCGTGACCGGCACCGCGTCTCCCGACTGCATGCGTACTATGCCGCCGATTTCCCAACCCGAGATCCTCCACCATCGCGGAATCCGGTACACCCAGCCGGCGGAAAAGACCCGGGGGATGTCGCCGCTTGATACATCTCTTTCCAGCTTCCGATTGAAGGCGTCGGCGGCCCCGATGGTGGTGAGCGTGGGTCCGGTGAAGATGGTCTGGGAGAAGTACGTCGAAGCGTCGTCGATGAGCTTGGAAAATGTGTATGCGAACGTGAAGGTCAAGCCACTCGAAAAGCGCTTTTCCAACTTCATTTGCAGCGCTTCGTATTCGGAATCGGCCACGTTGTCGCGGAAAAGGGCAACGTTGGTGAACCGCGGGAATGCACGCAACAATTGTTGCTGCGCGATGGTTGCCTGTCCCAGGGACGACGAAGTTGGAATCTGTCCGTAATACGGATTGGGAACCTTCACCGTGAGAGCGGATCCCATCGCGAGGTTCGCGGCCGGCACTTGGTTGAGGTTCGATTCCGGCAAGCCCAGGTGCGTGTTCTTCGATCCCAGATAGCCGATCTCGAAGTTCACATCGCTCCCCAAGGTTTTCTGCGCGGTGAAATTCCATTGCTGAGAGTAGCCGGACCCTGCGTTCCGGTCCACGCCGAAAACGCCCTGTCCCAGGCCCGAATTCGGATTCGGCGCCGCGACCTGCACCGTGGGACCGTTGGAGAGGACAAACGCCGGGTTGATGTTGTCCTGCGATTGCTGCCCAATTGTCTGTACGAACGGGAACTGCGGCAGCGTGAACGGAGTGGTGATGCCGGTTTGTTCGAACCAGATCATTCCGTAACCCGCACGAATCACCCAGGACTCTCCGAGCCTGTAAGCTAGCCCCACGCGCGGCCCGAAATCGCAGCACTCCAGTTCCCTGGCGGTGCGCGGGAAATCGAGCACTTGCGTGTTCAAGTTGAAAACGGAGTCCTGATGATTGACTTCGGTCGAGGGGAAGTTCAGTGTATAGCGCGTGCCGAGATTCAAGGTGAGCCGATTCGAGACCTTCCATTCGTCGCCCGCAAAGAATTCCGCGATATGGGCACGCTCCTGAAGCGCCTGTTTTTGAATGTCGATGCTGAACGCGTTCACTTGACCCAAGAGGAGCGACGCCAGAGCATTGCCGCTGGCGCCCGTGGAAGAATCCGTGCCCGTAGTGGTGAAGGCGTAGGAACCGGTCGGGTTCGCCGGATTGACGATATAGAGAGCTTCGCGCCGGAGGTCCGTGCCGAACTTGAATGTGTGCCGCCCGCGAACCATCGAAAAAGTATCCAGAAACTCCGTGACCGACGTCGTAAAGTTGGTGTTGGCGGCAGTGGTCGGCCCGATCTGCTGATAACCCGTGATGGTAAAAATGGGGAGCGTGGAGGGGAAAGCGCTCACCGGCGCGCCGGGAATGGCGATGCCGCCATTCTGGAGCGATGTTTGGTTCACATCGCGCCGCGTGTACCCGAAGCGCGCCTGGTTTAACGTCGACGGCGAAAGAGTCCAGTCGTATTCGGAGGCGATGCCGTCTCCGCGCGTGACGGCATGCCCGATAACGCCGGAGGTAAGATTGCCGCTGCCATCGGGAAGAAACGGCACGGGGTTATCGTTGTCGCGGAGATACGAGTAGCGCACAAACGCGCGGTGCTTTTCGTTGAAAAGGTGGTCGACGCGGCCGTCGAATTGGTCCTGGTCGTCCGGCTCGACGCCGGTGAGTATGAAGTTGTTTGCCGCGGCCGCATTGGGCGACGGATAATGCTGCAATACCTGCGCTGCCAGCGGATCGAAGCGGCTCGACGGGACTGTGTTGTTGGGGAAAGGCGTGCGGGGCGAACTTGCCGGGTCGTAAATCGTGGAGGTGAACACGCCACCGCGCTGGGCCACCGTGGGCACCACGCTTTGGCGGGTGATTCCGGTTCGCAGCCGGGTGCCTTGCCAGTCCGCAAAGAAGAACGTCCGATTCCTGCGGATCGGCCCGCCCACCGTCAGCCCGTACTGGTTCCTGCGGAATTCCGGCCGCCGGCCTGGCTGCGCGAAATAGTTCCGGGCGTTCAGATCCTCATTGCGGAAGAACTCAAAAAACGTCCCGTGGAACTGATTGCCGCCGGATTTCCCGATCACCATGACCGTTCCGCCGTTGGACCTGCCGTATTCGGGCGAGTAGGCATTGAGGTTCAGCTTGAATTCCTCCATGGCGTCGATGATCGGATAGAAAGCCACCTGGCCGGGCTCGGGTTCGAGAACGCTGATTCCGTCGTAGAGGTATTCGTTGGTACGCGGCCGGCTCCCGTTGATCCGCGGCAGCAGCGACCCTCCTCCCGGCAAGGCGACGCCCGGGGAGAGTGCGACGAGGGGAATGAAATTGCGCCCATCGAGGGGCAGCGTTTCGAGCTGCGGGTGGCTGACGTGATAGCCCACCGAGCCGCTAGCCGTTTCGAGCAACGATGCCTGAGCGTTCACAGCCAGCGACTGCGAGGCTTGCCCCAATTCCAGCTTTACATTTAGCCGGATCTGGTCGCCGATGCGCAGTGTGATGCCCTCCTGCCTGTAAGGGCGAAAGCCGGGCTTCTCGACCGTCAGCACATATTGGCCGGCGGCCAGGCCGAGCAGATGATACTCTCCGCGGTCGCCGGTCAGGACGTCGAAGCGGGCGCCGGTAGCCTGCTCCTCGCTGGTCACTTTCGCTTGGGCCACCGCGAGGGCCTGCGGATCCTGAATCGTGCCGAACAACTCGGCTTTTCCCGCCTGCCCGAAGCCATACGGGGAGAAGGCCACAAGGGTGGCGAGAGCGGAAAGGGCTTGGTAGGAGTCCATGTCTTGTAAGAATATCAATGTAACGGTTGCAAGACAAGGCACTCTTCACCTTCGGCCGTGCGCTGAATTACAGTGTGGCCTCGGCGGTGAAGACCTGCTCCACGTTGGAATGCTCCAATACTGCCTTGGCACGTCCGCCCAGAACGGCGGAAAGCAGGACGTTGGCGTGGGCGCTCGCGGGGCGCGTGCTATTTTGGACTTAGATGGGAATCGAAAATCCGTTTCAGGACCCACTGCGGTTTGAGCGGCAGGCGCCGGAGTGCGCCATCGTGATTTTCGGCGCAAACGGGGACCTCACGCGACGCAAGCTGATGCCCGCGCTTTACCGGCTGGCGTACGATCGCCGACTTTCGGCAGGGTTCGCGGCGATCGGCATCTCGCGCACGCCGCTGAGCGACGACCAGTTCCGTGACAAGATGCTGGAATCGATCACGCAGTTTTCCGAAGGCACCGCGGTCGATGCGGACGTGTGGGCGGCGTTCGCGCGCGGGCTGTATTACGTGGCGGGAGACATCGGCGACGCGGGCCTGTACCAACGGCTCGGCGAGAAACTGGCGGCGGTGGAAGGCGAGCGGCACACGGGCGGGAACGCGCTGTTCTACCTTTCGACGCAGCCCAGCCAGTATGCGCAGGCCGCCCTGGGACTGGGCTCGGCGGGCCTGGGCAAGGGCGGCGGGTGGCGCAGGCTGGTGGTGGAAAAACCGTTCGGACACGACCTGGCCAGCGCGCGGGAATTGAGCGGCCAACTGCACGAAGTTTTCAGCGAATCGGACGTCTACCGCATCGACCACTACCTGGGCAAAGAGACCGTGCAGAATATTCTGGCGTTCCGGTTCGGCAACGGGATCTTCGAGCCGCTGTGGAACCGGCGGTACGTGAACCACGTACAGATTACGGCGGCGGAATCCATCGGCGTGGAAGGGCGCGGCGCGTATTACCAGGAAGCGGGCGCGCTGTCGGACATGATCCAGAACCACCTGTTGCAGGTGATGGCCACCATCGCCATGGAGCCGGTGGCCAGCTTCAGAGCGATGTCGGTGCGGGACGAGAAGTCGAAGCTGCTGCGGTCGATGCGCGGGATGACGCCGGAGCAGGTGCTGCGGAATTCCGTGGCGGGGCAATACGGGCCGGCGCGCGTTGGCGGGCAGGAGATAGCGGGGTTCCGGCAGGAGGCAGGGGTGGATGCGCAATCGCCCACGGACACATACGCGGCGGCCACGTTTTTCGTCGAGAACTGGCGATGGGCGGGCGTGCCGTTCTACGTGCGGACGGGCAAACGGATGCCCAAGCGCGTCACCGAGATCGCCGTCCAGTTCAACCCGGCGCCGCTGCACATCTTCGAGGGAGACGGTGGGGAGAGCGCACCGAACCTGCTGATTGTGCGCATCCAGCCGGAGGAAGGCATATCGCTAAAGTTCCTGTCGAAGCGGCCGGGGGCAGGGATGACGTTGCGGCCGGTGTCGATGGATTTCAATTACGGGTCGAGTTTCGGAGAGCGCTTGCCCTCGGCATACGAGACGCTGCTGCTCGATGCCATTGTCGGCGATGCCACTTTGTATACGCGGCAGGACATGGTGGAGGCGAGCTGGAGCGTGGTCGAGCCGATTCAAAACGTGTGGCGTGAAACCAAATTCGACTTCCCGAATTACGCGGCCGGAACGTGGGGACCGGCGGCCGCCGATGAGATGCTGGCGCGGCGCGGGCACGCGTGGAGGAAGCCGTAATGGTGGCCCCCGAACATGTTCTGAGTGAGTTGGCGGACCTGTGGGTTTCGCTGGGTAAACAGGGGCAGGCCGAAGGCGGCGCGGGCGTGCTGCGCGCCTGCACTTTGACCCTGGTGGTGCTGGCGGAAGCGAGCGACGACGCCGCGGCGCTGGGGGAGACCATGGCGGCCCTCATGCCCGAGCATCCGGCGCGCACGATTGTGGTGAGGCTGAGCGGGGCGGGCGAGCCCGCGCTGTCTGAACGGGTGTACGCGCAGTGCTGGATGCCGTTCGGGCAGCGGCGGCAGATCTGCTGCGAGCAGATCGAGATCACGGCTTCGGATGCGGCGCTGGCCGATCTGCCATCGGTGGTGCTGCCGCTGGCAGCTTCGGACCTGCCGGTGATTGTGTGGTCGAGGAGCGCGCGCATGTTCGATCTGCCGCCGTTTGGCGCCATCGCGCGAATGGCCGGCAAAGTGGTGGTGGATAGCGCGGCGTTCGCGGACCCGAAGCAGGCGCTGCGGCGGCTGGCGGAGATGGCGCGGAGCGGAATTTCGCTGGGCGACCTGGCGTGGACCCGGCTGACGCGCTGGCGGGAGATGCTGGCGCGGCTGTTCGAAAATCGCGATTACCTGGCGAAGCTGGCGCGGATCTCGAGCGTGCGAGTGGCGCATGACGGGGCGTCCGCGACTTCCGCGTGGTACATGGGCGCCTGGACTGTGGATGCGCTGCGGGATGTGGGCGTCGGTGCGCAGGTTGTGGTGGAGGCAGGTTCGGGGCCGGCCGCGCTCAGCGTGGAACTGGCGGGCGGCGGGTTTCGCGTGGCCCTGGAGCGGCGGGAAGACAGGCTCGTGATCACGGTCGACGATGCGCGGAATTGCACCAACCTGCCGCAGCCGGGCGACTATCTGCTGATGCGCGAGGAGCTGGGGGTGGTGCGGCGGGACGGGGTGTTCGAGCGGGCACTGGCATCCGCGGCCCGTCTCGCGTATGCTACGGACTAATGAGTGTCCGCTGGCATGCTCTACCGGATGCGACCGCGGCCGCAGAAGCCTGCGCGCATCACGTGACCAATCTGCTGGAGGAAGTGCTTTCCGGCCAGGAGTTCGTCACCCTTGCGGTATCGGGCGGGTCGACGCCCAGACTGCTTTTCCAGAAGCTGGCAACGGCGAAGTTCCGCTGGGACCACGTTCACCTGTTTTGGGTGGATGAGCGCATGGTGCCGCCCACCGACCCGGCCAGCAACTACAAACTGGCCGACGATTACCTGATCCAGCCGGCGCACATCCCGCATCGCCACGTGCACCGCATCTGCGGCGAAATGGCGCCCAAGACGGCGGCCGCGCGATACGTCGAGGAGATCCAGGATTTCTTCGGTCTGGAAGAGGGCGAGATGCCGCGTTTCGACGTGGTCCATCGCGGCATGGGCCCCGACGCGCACACGGCCAGCCTGTTTCCGGGCGAGCCGTTGATCGAGGACCGCGAGCAGATTGCAGCGGCGGTATTCGCGCCCAAGTTCAACCAATGGCGCGTGACGCTGCTGCCGGGCGCGTTGCTGGCGGCCAAACACAACGTCTTCCTGGTGACCGGTCCGGACAAGGCGGAAGCCGTGCGCGCGGTATTCAAGGAAGAATACGACCCGAAGCAATATCCGGCGCAGATCGCTTCGCACCACGGGCGGGGAGTGACTTGGTTCCTGGATGAGAAGGCGGCTGGGTTGATGGACTGAGGGGGGGCATCTGGGCGCGGCAAACGCGGTGGTCTGCCGGTGACTTACTATTTCGCCGCTCCGGACGCAGCGTAATTCATCGCCGTACATGCGAGGAACCAGGAGGAGAATCTCAGTGACGCCGAAAAGAAGGCCCTTGCGAAAATCATCGAGCCGATTAGGCAACAAGAGCACTAAGCTGGGCCGCGTACTGGTTGATTCGGCCAGACAGATCGCACGGCACATGAGGGGCGAAATCGAACTTCCCATGAAGGTCGTGCGCGTGGTGCCCGACGTCGATGTTCGTCGAATCCGCGGAGGACAGGGGCTCACGCGCGAGCAATTTGCGGAGCGCTACTGGCTCCAGGCGCGGGCCATCCAGGAGTGGGAGCAGGGGAGACGCAAACCGGAACCGGCGGTGCGTGCCTATATGCTGGTCATCAAGAACAAGCCCGCCGCGGTGCGAAAAGCCCTGACAGCGGGGTAGCCCGCACGGGTTCGGACTGACGGAAAGTCCTCGCCTTCATTCCAGGCTACGAAACCTCCAAACGCCAGCGGATGCGTGATTGGGGGTTGCGTAGCCTGTCACCGAAATTGCATCGCTGGCGATAAATACAAATATTTGACGCGGATTTGACCTAGGACAAGGACTTACAGGCGAAGATAGGTTACAAAATAAATAGTCAACGCCTCGCACTCAGTTGTGCCCCGAAAGGAAGTTCCTATGCGTCACCGGTTTAGTGTTTTACATGTCGCTAGTGTAACGACTCTCTTCTTGTCGTTCTGCCTGCCGCGGCAGGCCTATGGGTTGCCTTCATTCGCTCGCCAGACTGGCCAGAAATGCTCGGCCTGCCATGTCGGCGGCGCCTGGCCCCAGCTTACTCCTTGGGGCCGCTTTTTCAAACTCTCCGGGTACACGGCGGGGAAGAGCCTGTTCGACAAGAATAAGGAGGGTACCCCTCTACCGGTGGGCATCTTCGGCCAGGCTGGAATGACTTGGGCGGCGAGTCCGAATGACGCTCAAGCACAGACCGTCATCGACCACAATGGATCTCCGGAGGCATATCAGTTTACGGGTGAAATCGCCACCAAGCTGACCAATTTCATGGGCGTTTTCTACGAGTACCAGGTCGGCAACATGTTCCCGGGTTGGAAAGGGACATCCGGTCCCGCGGACGTTCGCGCCGTGCACTTCTTTCACCCCGGCGGTAATGAGCTGCTGGTCGGCGTAGACAGCAACAACAGCCCTACTGTCCAGGACGTCTGGAATACGGTGCCGGACTGGAGCTTCCCGTTCTATTCGTCGCCCCAGTCCCTGAGCGGACCGGCCAGCCCCATGATCGGCAGCTTGGGCGGTCAGTCGGGAAGCGTCGGCGTCTATGCGCTTCTGAACAGGCAATTCTATGTCGAAACGTCGTTCTACCGTGCCGCTACCGGCTTTTTCCGCTGGATGAGCGCGGGGACCTCCTTCCAGGCCGGCGGCAAGAACTACCTTGACGGATATAATCCGTACTGGCGGGCGTACTGGACCAAGCAACGCGGTGCGCATTCGGTGATGGTCGGCGCGCTGGGCATGCGCGCGCGCGTTTATCCCGACAGCTCCAGTCCGAGTGGGCCGGTCGACACCTTCACCGACTACGGCTTCGACACTCAGTACCAACATCTGGGCAGCACTCACAAAGTCACTCTTCGCGGAAGCTATATCTACGAAACCCGGGCATGGGACGCCAGCTTCCTGGCGGGGAATTCGGCAACCCCGAAGGGCAATCTGAAGGCGTTGAATGTGAGCGGCACCTATGCGTACGAAAACGCCTGGACCTTCCACGCCGGGTATCTCCTGACGAATGGGAGCAACAACTCGGCTCTATATGCCATCACCACGCCTGAGGGCGATCCGGTCACAACCTCGCCGAAAACGACCGGTTACAACCTCGAGGTGGATCGCCAGATCACCCAGAACATCCAAATCATGGCGCAGTATCGAGGTTTCCTGGAGTTCAACGGCGTCCGTCACAACATCGACGGTATGGGTCGAAATGCCAGCGACAACAATACATTCTGGCTCAGCGTGTTCTTCGCATTCTGATGGGGAGGAGTTTCCATGAAAGATCTTAACTGGTTCCGATTCGCGCCTGTGCTGGCAACGGCAGCCCTGCTGATCGTTCCGTCCGCCCGGGCAGAGCAGGGCAAGCGGGGCGCGCCCGCCATTGTCACCCGGTACTGCTCGGGTTGCCACGGCGTAGACGGCAACTCGCAGTTGTCTTACATCCCGCGGCTGGCCGGCCTGAACGCCGGTTACATTGAGCGCAAGCTGGCTGGTTTCCGGACGGCCGCTTCACCGCCGGTGGACGAGGCGCTGAGCCGGGTGGTCCGCATCGGAAGCGCAAGCACGGATGCCGGTTTTACCCACGCGGCCACGGTGCACATGGTTGGGGTGGCGCGCGCTGTCTCCGCCGAAGACCGGACGGCTGCCGCTGATTGGTATGCCTCCCAGACGCCTGCGCGGGGAAAGAGCGGCAAGCCAAAGTTGATCGAGGAGGGCAAGAGCCTGTTTGCCAACGGCCTCCAATCGCAGGGCCTCCTTGCATGCCAGAGCTGCCATGGCCTCGAGGCACAGGGCTCCGAGGCCGCTCCGCGGCTGGCTGGCCAGAATGCCTCTTACGTGGTCAACCAACTGGCCCTCTTTCGGGCGACCGACCGGCAGCCCTCCCCGACCATGACGGCCGTAGCACAGCACCTGGAACGCGATCAGGCCCGGGCTCTCGCCGCATACCTGCAATCCCGCTGACCGGTGGAGTGGACAGCTTGCCGCGCTACCAGTTGGTATACGACCCGTCCGGGCGCCACATGCCTCCAAGATTGCCGGGTTGAGTCACTTCCGTGATCAGAGTCGCCTCTTTGGGATCGAATTCGACACCCAGACCCGGCCGCTCGTTCACATAGACCTTGCCTTGACGGAAGTCATAGCATTGAGGCAGGTAAGGCCGCGTGCCCGCACCGCCAACCTGCAAGAGAAATGGCACATTGGTGGCGGCGGCGACATGCACCTCCGCGGCGGTGGAAATCGGTCCGGTGCCCTCCGGGATCAATCCCGCGAAGTGCGTCTCGCACATGGCGGCGATCTTCATGTACTCGGTGATGCCGCCAAGGTTCGGGAGCCTCACGCGCGCGTAATCGATTAACTGCTCCTCGATCAATGCTCTGAGCTCCATCTTGCCGGCATTACCGGTCGCGAGTGGCACCTTGACCCTTTCTCGTATGGTTCGCCACAGGGGAAGGGCCTCGTTCCGAAGCAGGTCCTCGCAGAAATAGGGCCGCAAAGGTTCGAGCATCGTGGCGAGCGTGACGGAGTCGGACATGTCCAGCTTGGCGTGGAAATCGCAAATGAATTCGCCATCTTCGCCCACACCCTCACGAATCTCCTGGCAACGCTTGAACGTGGCCAGCACCGCCTGGTGCGGGTTCCAGTTCTGGGCCCCGCGTGAACTCGTTCCGGTGTCGGAAAGTCCCGGGCCGATGACCTCGGTCCGGAACGCCTTGAAGCCGGCTTCCATGCTGGCGCGGGCCGCTTCACGGATGGTGGTCTTTCCCTGGCCGCCGCCGCCGTAGCACTCGCACAAATTGCGGGTAGGACCCCCCAGGAGTGCGTAAACCGGCGCGCCCAGGGCTTTTCCCTTAATGTCCCACAAGGCGAGATCCAGACCGCCAAGTGCGTGCAGCTTCTCGAGGCCGCTGGGGTAGAAGGCCCCGCGAAACATGTTTTGCCAGAGAGTGTCGATCCTGCCCGGGTCCTGGCCGATGAGCGCGCCGGCACAGTGTTCCAGTGAGTCCTTCGTTCCGCCCTCGCCGATTCCCGTAATCCCCGCATCGGTGTCAATACAGATGACGTTTGCAGTTGAGGTGAGACTCCCAAACCCGGCGCGCGTTTCCTTACCAGGAGTATAGTAGCGGACACGGGTGATTTTCATCTTGGGCAGGGCCGCGTGGGCCACCCTTCCACCGAGAGCGACGCCTCCGGCGCCCGCCAACAGTGTGTGGAGAAACGTTCTTCGCTGCATGATCGGCTTCCCTTTCTTCCGCCAGTACTTCCGTTGCGGGTTCCTGGCGTCCATGGATTGCGTATTGGCCCCAGTTCCCTTTTTGGCCTGGTGACCGCCACCAGCGTACCGCAAATCAGTCTGTCATGGAACCGCTGAGGCGTCGAAGGAATCCCGGTAACCAAATTCCCTTGTGGCAGTATATAGTGCAGGAGCCGAAGATGTCTGGAACCGCGCAGGACCTGCGCTACACGTTTCGAACGCTGCGCCGGGACGGGGGATTCACCACCTTCGCCGTGCTGATCGTCGGGCTTGGCATCGGCGCCAGCGCGAAGTGCCCGCCAACACTCTCGACGACGCGCTGAAGGACTCGACGCGCGGCTCCACGGCGGGCAAGAGCCGGAACTGGATTCGCAGCGCCCTGGTAGTCTCGGAAATCGCCTTTGCCTGCGTACTACTGGCGAGCGCGGGGTTGCTGGTCCGCAGTTTTCTACGCGTGCTCGACGTGTTCCCGCCGTCCCGGGGATCACGGCCGCCGGGTTGACCGATGCGCTCCCGCTGGGGCGCAACCGCAGTTGGGGCGCGCCCGCCAAGGGGCAGGTATACCCGCGGGGGAAGTTCCCCAACGCGTTTGTGCGCGTAGTGAGCGATGGCTACCTGAAAGCGCTGGGCATCGCGTTGATCGCCGGGCGCGATATCTCGGAAAGAGACACGCCTTCGGGCGAACCCGTGATCGTCATCAACCAGACCATGGCGCGCAGGTTGTGGCCGGGACAGAACGCGATCGGGCAGACTATGCGCGCCTGCGGCGAGCGGCATGTAGTGGGTGTGGTGGGCGACGTGCGGCACCTCGCGATCGAGCAGGCCTCCGGTATGGAAATGTACCTGCCCATGCGCCAATGCCTCGATCTCTCCTCCGTGGATTTGGTAATCCGGACCTCGCTCGACCCTGCGGAACTCGCCGCCAGTGTGCGCGCAGCTCTCAAACCCATCGCTCCGAACCTGCCTGGAGATTTCCGGACGCTGCAACAACTGGTGGATAAAGCCGTCTCGCCCAGACGCTTCGTGGTGCTGCTGCTCGGCGGATTCGCGTTGTGCGCGCAGCTCCTCGCGTCGCTCGGAATCTACGGCGTGGCCTCCTACGGTGTGAACCAGCGCACACAGGAAATCGGAATCCGAATGGCATTGGGCGCGTCCGCCGCCAGGCTTCAGGCCGGGATTATCGGGCAGACGCTGGGGCTCGCCGCGGCTGGCATGCTGATAGGAGCGGCGGCGTCCCGCGTGTTGGCGCGCGCAATCGGCCGCGAATTTACGTAGTATTCACCTGTCTGACACTCGCCACTAACATTCACGCCGTATCCTAGCGTAGACTGCATCCTCGAATCGTAGGCGCGCGCCGCCGCGACCTCGATACGAATAGCTGACCTGCCACGTCACCTTGTCGGGAATGGCAGTCGCTCTCGGGTTGGAATTACAACGCGTCATTGGGGCGAACAGTCGTTGAGTCCGTGCGTTTTATCGGAAGTTACGGCTACCCGGTTACTTTGCGGCCGCAAACGGCGCACACAAGCTATGGCCTATCCTGGCGGAACATCCCTCTCGGAGTGACGCGGGGCTTCTCCATGGGCCCGAGGTAAACGATCTTAGCTTGCAGGCCTGACAGGATCCATTCGTCCGAATGCTCCCAAGGCAGGCATGCCAGAGTAATTGTGTACAAAACCGACTTTCGGAAATGAGGTGGAGAGAATGGCACCAAAAGATAAAAAAAGAGTTTCGGATTCGATTAGATCAAACCGAAGACAGTTTCTGAGCTGTACAGCCATGGGCGCGGGCGCCTTGGCCTTGGCGGGCGCTCCGAAGGGCTACGCCAGGACTGCGTCGGGTCACGCTACCTCTTCGCCGGGGGCCTGGAAGTTTGGCGTGATGAACGACACACAGTGGACCGTCACGGACGATGGCTACGACCCGGTCACCTGCGCGGTCGGCATTCTCAAGCAGATCCAGAGGCAATTCATCGCAAACAAGGTCAAATTCGTGGTGCATGTCGGCGACCTTTGCGATGGCGGCTCTCTCCCCGGCGAAGACATTCGCGCGCTGTATGCGCAGCCGCTCTACGATTACGGGATCGGCTTCTTCCCGCTCCGCGGCAACCATGACGACGGCGCCGCCCAGGCTGCCGAGTGTCAGGCTCTTTACCCTCAAACGCAGAACGGCATTCATAACGCCACACCCGCGGCTAAGTTCGATTACGCCGCCGCGGCCGTCGTCTCGCCGGACAATGCCAACCTCGGTATCCCGGCAATGCCCGATCCCGGTTCGTCCTTCCAGATCGGCGTGAACCTCAGCAGCCCCGATCCCACGGTTACCGGCGATCTGCGGGGCCTGAGCTATTCGTTCGATTTCGAAAACGCGCGTCTCATACTGCTCGATCAGTTCACTCCGGCCGCACCGGCGACAGCGGGCCTTGCATATAACCTCGCTACCGCCATCGGCACCCAGCAGCCGTGGATCGCCAGCCAGCTTCAAAACCGCCGACCCGGCAGCCATGCGTTCGTATTTGCCCATAAGGGCCTCATCACCTGCCAACACGCCGATGTGCTGTTTGGAAACTCGCCGGACTTGAATCCTGCCCTGACGGACCAATTCATCAATAGTCTGGCCTCCAGTGGCGTACGGTACTTCATTCATGGCCACGATCACATGTACGACCGTTCGTTTGTCACCACAACCACCGGCACCGCGAAGGTAACTCAGATACTCGCCTCTTCCAACAGCTCTAAGTTCTACGTTCCGGCGGGCAGCCTTACCAATTCGGCCGCCAACGGAGGTAAGTCGAACGACGACTATTACGACCTGCCTAAGTTCGGTATTCGCCGCCGCCAGCCCCTCTCCCAGCAGCTAAATAGCGTCGGGTTCCAAATCGTCACGGTGGATGGCGCCAACGTAACGGTCGATTACTACGCGGCGATAGTCTCCATCGACATGACTCTGGGCATCAACAAGGGCGCCACCAGCGAGCTGCAAATCCCGAGCATCTCCTCTTATACCTTTACCAAGCAGGAGACGTTCGGTTACAGCCTGGTAGGCAAGGAGTTCGTGGTTGCGGCGGGCGGGCTCTACACGGGCGTGCAGGATAATTCCGGTGCGGTCGCAGCTGGCAGCCCGACTACCGCTCAGATTCTCGCCGGTGTTGCCAGTAAGGCGACTGACGCGAACGGCGTTTCCCTGGCGAAGGCGGTAAACACCGGCTGGACGGCGAAAGCGGAGGCACCGAATTCCAGAGCGTTGGCCAGTGATATTTTCGTTCTCTGGGGTATGGGCTCCGCGCTGGGCTCCGACGCGACGGATACGTTCACCCTCTCTATGAGCTACCAATCGACGCCCAGGACTGCCGGCATCGGAGGGTTCGGCATTGCCTCTGTGGGCGCCAATGGCGACTGGGTGAACGCCGTCGACAGGAATACTGGGGGCACGAAGAAGTTCGTGGCTGGTCCCTGGCAATCGAGCTATGGCTTAGGTACCTACGGAATCGATGCGGTCTCGAAGACCGCTTGGGCGGTGATTAACTGCAACGGCGAGTTCGCCGTGGTAAACGAAATCGAGGATCTCCCAGGATTAACCCGGTAATCCGAGGCGCTTTCCGGCACCTCGCCCGCCAAACAAGCGCCGCGAGGTGGCCCGGAGGGCGCGGTCCGATTCGCGGAGCATAGCGCCGGGCGGGTTCCCGAGGGCCGGCAGGGGCGCTTTCGGACAGAGGTTTCCGAACGGTACCAGCGCAGCGCGGTTTCAGACGTGCCTGGCCGACCGGCTAGGCGGGGATCCGCGGAACGAGTTTCTCCCATACCATATTAGATATGTGCTACATTTTGGTTTGTGGCAGATCGAAGAGCACCGTCGGGTGGAGAAGCACCTTGATGCTGCGCCTCGAGAAATCCAGAAGCGATACGAGAAGTGGAAAGACATCGCAATCATTTCCGGTCCGCCTGGATTGCGACTGATCCGGGGATTCCGGGATGAAGCTCTTGGCGGGGAATGGCGGGGGTATCGATCGTCTCGCCTTGGGTTGCATTACCGGGTGATCTATCGTGGGATTCCTGAACGGTCGTTGTTTCAGGTGGTTCAGATTACGCCGCACGACTATGGGAGGAGAGGATGAAGACGTTTCGGCCCGCGAAAAGGCGCATCGACGTATCGGTAGGCGAGTCGGTTCGCATCATTCGGGAGTTGCAGGGGTACAGCCAGAACGAATTGGCCAGGTTGAGCGGCATCCCCCAGGCAACGCTCTCCGCCATCGAGAACAATCGCGTGCGGCTCGGCGTCGAGCGCGCGAAGATCCTCGGGCGAGCCTTACGGTGTCATCCGGCGGTCCTGGTCTTCCCCGGATGGGAGGTCGTCCGCGACTCGGCCGCCTGATCGGGCGTGCAGCCCGGTGTCACGCGGTTTGAAGGTTCCGAAATCCTTATACCAGTCTCCGTCGGGCACGTCGGGATCTTGCGCTTTCCATTCAGCCAGGTCGAATAGATCTTCCTCGGAGATCTTCCGCTCCTTTGCCCGGTCGCGCAGATGGGCCCACTTCTCTGGGCAGCCGTTCCCACTGTATCCTCGGCATGCTTCAACGGCCCAGGATCAGAGCGCGGAACTCGTCGACCAGTTGGTCTTCCTGCTTCGGATCGTCGTTGGCGAGATTCTCCTTCAATCTCTTGAAGAATTCGCGTTTTCGATCCTCCTGACTCACAAGGCCCAAGCGGACGAGCGCGGCAATCGCCTTGCTCACGCTCGTATCAACCGTCTCGGCGTACCGTTCTACCTGGTTGGCGATCACGGGCGGAAGGGCGACGCTGTACCGTGGTTCGGTTCTGCCCTGGCGGCCTGCCTTGAACTTGCGCCGCCGGGAATCCTGGCCGCGCTTCGACGTGATTGCTTCCGAATGAGGCATGTATAGTCAGAATGCCTCACAATGCATCACAATTGCAATGGTAGTCCTACATTCCCCCGTACCACCCCAATATCCTCGGCCCCGCGATGGCGACGACCAGCGCGGCGGCGCCCAGGAACGTGCCGAAGGGTAGTTCGTAAGTCGAGGCGTCCTTGCCGGTGGCCTTGATGTAGCCGTAGCCCAGAACCGAGCCGCAGATCGAGCCCAGAATCAGCGTCAGCAGCGCGCCGCGCAGGCCCAGAAAACTGCCTACCATGGCGATCAGCTTCACGTCGCCGAAGCCCAGTCCTTCGCGGTGGCGCACCTTGTAATAGAGCCAGCCGCCGCCCCATAGAAGCAGCGCCGGCAGCAGGGCTCCGCATACCGATTCCGCCAGGGATTCGAGGGACCCATGCAACTCCAGGCCGAAAACCCAGAGCAGGGCGCCGCCGGTGATGTCCGGCACAGGCACGAACAGCGCCATTACGAATCCGACGACGGCGCCGCCTACCGTCAGCTCGTCGGGCAGGATGCGCTTCTCCAGGTCGCAGAACATGAGCGCCACCAGAATGGCGGTGAAGATGCACAACTTGAGCGCGCCCAGGGTTGGCCCAAGCGTGGCGACGAAATAGAAAAACAGCAGCCCGGTGATTAGCTCCACCAGCGGATAGCGTGCGGAAATGCGCCTGCCGCAATGGCGGCAGCGGCCTCGCAGCATGGCATAACTCAGCAGCGGAAGGTTGTCGTACCATGCGATGGTCTTGCGGCACCGGACGCAGTGCGAGCGCGGTTTGACCACCGAACGGCCGCGCGGCCAGCGGTGAATACACACGTTCAGAAAGCTGCCGGCCAGCAAACCAAAGAAGAATGCGAGAATGGCTTCCGTCACGAGAGCACCTGCCGGTAAACTTCCATGGTACGGCACACCATGTGGTCCACGGTGAAACGCTCCATCACGGTGCGGCGCGCCGCCTCGCCGATTTGGCGCGCGAAAGCGGGGTCGTCCAGCAGTTGGCGGATAGCCGCGGCGATGGCTTGTGGCGCGTTGTCCACCAGCAGGCCGTTCTCGCCGTGGCGAATGATCTCGAGCAGGCCGCCCACGTTGCTCGCTACCACGGGCACGCCCGCCGACATGGCCAGCAGCGCGCCCGACCCGAGACCTTCGCTGTGCGTGATGTAGACCAGAACCGCGGCGTCGCGTAGGTCGCGCTCCAGATTGGCCGAGAGCTTCAGTTCCACGCCCGCGAGCTTGGCGGCTTCCACGGCCAGCGCAGCGCCCTTGCGGGGATCGTCCGCGTTCGCCAAGGCCACCACGCTCGAGCCGCGCGCGGGCTCGAGCAGCGGGACGCCGTCGTAAACCACCGCGATCTTTTCTTCCGGCACGCCTCCGGCCACCAGGACCGACTTGACGAACTCCGACACCGCCAGGTACCGCCGGGCGCGCCGGTACTTCCAAGGGGACCTCACTGGGAACGCGACGCGCCGCGACACCACCAACCGCTTGGGCTTCACCATAACCCCCAGCGTGTGGCTGCGCGCGTCGTGCGCGTGGATCAGATCGTGCCGGCGGGCCAGCAGCATGACGCGTAGCAGGCCCAAAGGCTCGACACGCCAGCCGCGGCTGCGCGCGGCCTCGAAGAGCGGTGCGTCATGGCGCGCCAGCAGCGTGGATTTCACCCCCGCCGCGGCCAGCCCTTCCATCAGCCGGAGCGCCTGCCACTGGCCGCCGCGCATTTCCTTTCCGGCATCGAGGTGCAGGATGCGCATCAGCTCATGTTTCTCGCTTTGGAATATTTCAGGAAGGTGTAGAAAGCCGCCATCTGGGCGATCACCAGGCCCTCCGGTCCATCCAGAAAGCCGCGCTGGAGGACGTAGGTTTTTGCAAACGCCCAGGCCGGGTCCAGAATCAGTCGCGAGAGCGGGACCTTCACCTGGCGCGCGGCCAGTTCCTGCGCGGCCAGCGTGGTGTAGCGGTCCATGGTCTTGAGGTGCTCGGAAAGCGACTCGCAGGTGAAGTGCAGGATGTTGCTTTCCAGGTGGCCGACGCGGCCGCGGGGCTGGACGCTCTCGTGGACGAAATCGCCGGCCCATTCCGCCTTGGCGCGGTCGTAGAGCCGCACTTTGCGGTCGGGGTACCAGCCGGAGTGCAGAATCCAGCGGCCCAGGTAGCGCGCCAGGCGCGGCATGGTATAGGCGTCGTATTGCGGGCCGCTCTTCTTGAGGTTCCAGATTTCGGCCTCGAGCGCTTCGCTGAGCGCCTCATCGGCGTCGAGCGAGAGTATCCAATCGTGGGCGGCCTGCTCCGCCGCCCGGTTCTTCTGCGCCGCGAATCCGAGCCAGCCGGCTTCGATCACGCGCGCGCCCAGCTTCTCGGCCAGTTCCACGGTCCGGTCCACCGATCCGCTGTCCACAATCAGGATTTCATCGCAGCAGCGCAGGCTCTCGATGGCGCGGGCGATGTTCCGCTCTTCATTAAGGGTGATGATGGTGGCAGTGATCTTCATGGCGGTCTATAAGCCGCCGTCGCCGATCGGCACCAAGGTGAAGCAGAGAATGAAGACCGCCAGGGCGATCCATGCCAGTTGGCGGCGGCCGGCGCCCAGGTCCGTGGAATCGTAGATCCCCGGATGGCGCCGCCCCAGCGAAAACAGCAGCACCGCCCAGACCAGCCATCCGAGCCAGAACTTTCCCAGCGGCGCCAGCAGGACGCACAGCACCGTCGAGATGGTCCGGTGACGGCGCGGAAAGAAGGAGTACAGAATGTGCCCGCCATCGAGCTGCCCGATGGGAAGCAGGTTCAAAGCAGTGGCGAACATTCCCACCCAAGCGGCGCGCGCCACCGGATGCAGATAGATACTGCTGGAGGCGACCCCCGGGAAAATGAGGCGCTCCAGCAGCCACTCGAAGGCCGGGACGCCAAAACGCAGGCTGCCCTGGTGCTCGATGCCGGGGATCACTTTGGAAAACGCCAGGCCGACGGAAAGAGCGGGCAGCAGGAACACGAACCCGGCCAGAGGACCCGAGACTCCGATATCGAACAACGCCCGCTTGGAATAAATCGGGGAGCGCACGCGAATGAAAGCTCCGAACGTGCCCATCAGCGGCGACGGCAAGAAGTAGGGCAGGCTGGCATCCACGCCGTGATACGAGGCGGCGAGGTAGTGGCCGAACTCGTGCGCTAGGAGGATGGTCAACAGCGTCAGGGAGAAGGGCAGACCCTGGAGCAGGCCGGCGGGATGCCGCCAGAACACGGAGTACAACGAGAAGCTGCGCTCGATTTCGAGCGGCAGATTGGTCTCAAAATCGTGCTGCATAGCCGCGCCCACCACGGTGCTGGTGGCCAGCGTCAGCGCAAACAGCAGAGCATGAAGCCCATAGCGGTGGCGCGCGAAAACTGCCGCGGCGGCGGCGGCTTGGCCGTTGCCGCCCTCGGCGTAGAGGGGGTACGAGGCAGGAGAAAAATCCTGAGAGGACACGATGAACCGCCGCGTGCAGCGGTCTACTGCAGCGTCTGTAACTCCTTGCCGGGCTTGAATCGCACGGCCTTCCCGGGGGGAATGGAGACCTCCGCGCCGGTACGCGGGTTGCGTCCGATCCCCGTTTTGCGCGGCTTCACGTTGAAGACTCCAAAACCGCGCAACTCAATGCGGTCGCCCTGTTCGAGCGCCTTCTTCATGGATTCGAAGACGGTTTCGACCGCCATTTCGGCCTTGGTCTTGGTGATGCCGGTCCGGTTCACGACCTCGTTGATGATGTCCAGCTTGATCAAAACTCAGCCTCCTTCTCCAGGCACGGGGCGACATTCCTTTCCCCCATCAGTCAACTACATGATAGGATTGAATTTATACTCATGTCAAGCGAGGTGGGCGTCAGCAGTGCGGAATTCCGGCGCGCCTGCGGGCGCTTTGCCACCGGAGTCACAATCGCCAGCGTTTTGGATGACCGGGGAACGCCGCACGGGCTGACGGTGAGTTCCTTCACATCGGTATCGCTCGATCCACCGCTGATCCTCATCTGCCTGGGCCACCGGGTGAGCGCGATTGACGCCTTCCGCGCGTCGGCGCACTTCGGAATCAACGTGTTAGCCGAGGACCAGCACGATCTAGCGGAGCGCTTCACTCGAAAGGGGCAGGACCGCTTTGAGGGATTGAAGTGGCGGCGCGGCGAGAACGGCGTGCCAATACTGGCGGGCGTGCTGGCAGCCATCGAATGCGTCGTGCGGCAGCGCTTCACGGCCGGCGACCACGACGTTTTCGTGGGTGAAGTGGTGAGCGTACGGGTGGCCGCCGGTGCGCCGCTCATCCACTTTGCGAGCCACTACCGGCGCTTGGACGTAAGTCGCTGATTATACTGAAGACAGGTATGAGCGCACGAGTCACGGCGGCGGCGGTTCTGTGGTGCGTGTTCACGCGCGGCGCGCTGGCGCTCGATCCGCACAAGAGTCTGACGCAGTATTCGCGAACCGTGTGGAGCCAGGAACACGGGCTGCCGCAGGATACCATCCGCGCCATCGCGCAGACCTCGGACGGATATCTCTGGCTGGGCACCGATGAAGGGCTGGCGCGGTTCGACGGCTACGAATTCGCGGTCTTCAACAAGGACAGCGGCGATCTGCCGGGGAATTCGATTACGGCGCTGGCGGCGGCCCCGGACGGGTCATTGTGGATTGGCACGTCCGACGGCCTGACGTGTTATCGCGACAAGCGATTCCGTACCTACACCACCAAACAGGGGCTGCCCGACAACGCCATTACCGCGCTGACCGCCGACCACGCGGGGACGCTGTGGATTGTAGCGGGGGTGTATCTCAGCCGGTATCAAGGCGGGACGTTCACGAACCTGGCGCCCGGGCCGGACCTGCCGGTGACCGCGGTGCGCGCCGTCCGCGAAGACTGGCATGGCGATTTGTGGGTAGGTGGTTTCGGCGGCGTGGGCAAGTTGGTGGGAGGGAGATTCCTGCCAGTGGTGGACGCCGCGGGTCTGGGTGGCAACATTGTCACGAGCATGCTGCTGGACCGGCACGATAATCTCTGGCTGGGCGGCTCCCTGGGCCTGATCGAGCGATCGCCGGCGGGCAAGATCCGAAGGTACACGGAGCGCGATGGCTTGCCCAATGCGTTCGTCCGGGCGCTGTGGGAAGATCGCGACGGCAACATTTGGGTGGGCACCAACGCCGGGTTGGCGCGGATGACAGCGGGGCATCTTGTGACCTCGAGCGGGGAAGGCGGCTTCCCCCGCGAAATGGTGCGGTGCGTGTTCGAAGACCGCGAGGGCGACCTCTGGGTGAGCTCCAATAGCGGGCTCAACCGTCTCCGGGACGATGTATTCACAGTCTACGGCAAGAGCGAGGGGCTGCCCAGCGACGAGCCCAACGCCGTCTTCCAAGACCGTAGCGGCCGCGTCTGGGTGGGATTCCACGAAGGCGGGCTGTTGCGGTTCTCGGGTGAAAAGCCAAGGCTCTACACCACCCGCGACGGGCTGCCGGATAACGATGTCTTTTCGATACGGGAGAACGAGACAGGCGACTTGCTTATAGGCACGCGCGGAGGACTGGCGCGGATGCGCGGCGAACATTTCGACAACTTCGCGCCTCCCGATCCGCTGGGGCGGCGCAATGTGTTCGAAGCCCTGGAGGATTCGCGGGGGCGGCTCTGGCTGGCGCAACCGGGAGGGCTGAGCGAGCTTCGCGGCAAAGAGGTCCGGAAGGTGGTTCAGGGCGAGCCTTTGCTGGTGGACGTGGTGGTGACGCTGTGCGAAGGGCGCGGTGGGGCGTTGTGGGCGGGGACTTACGGTAAAGGGCTTTGGCGCATTCGGGGTGAAGAGGCGCGGCTATTCACGGTGGCGGATGGGCTTTCCAACAACCAGATCCGCTCGTTGTACCAGGACCCCGACGGCACGCTGTGGATCGGGACTTTCGGAGGGGGCCTGGATGCCCTGCGGGACGGCCGGTTTCAGGCTTTTACGGCCAAAGACGGGCTGTTGAGCGACAATATCGCCAGCGTGACGGATGACGGCGAATCGCTTTGGCTGAGCACCACGCGGGGCATCTGCCGGATTGCCGAGCGGCAACTGCGCGAATTCGCCGAGCACAAGAGGAGGACTCTGGAACCGGCGAATTACGGCGTGGAAGACGGCCTGCGGAGCGCGCAATGCTCGCCCAGTTATCCCATCGGCGGGGGCGGGACGCGGACCTCCGACGGGCGACTGTGGTTCACCACGGCCCGGGGCCTGGCGGTGCTCGACCGGCGCGGGCTGAAGCAGGCCGGGCCGGCGCCGGTGGTGCACCTAGCGGCCATGACGGCGGACGGCCTGGCGGTGGACCTGGGGCGCGCGGCGCGACTGGCGCCGGGGAGCCAGCGCATCCAGGTGCGCTACTCCGCCATCCATCTGAGCGCGCCGGAGCGGGTGCAGTATTCCTACAAGCTGGAAGGGCTGGACGCGGACTGGGTGTCGGCCGGGGGCCGGCGGGTGATCGATTACAACAGCCTGCGGCACGGGCACTACCGTTTTACGGTGAGAGCCAATCTGCCAGGCGGGGCGGCCAGCGCAGAATCGTACTCCTTCGAATTGCTGCCGCGGTTCTACGAAACGACCTGGTTCCGTCTGCTGTGCGCGGCGCTGGTGCTGGCCTGCGCGTGGGCGGCGTTCCGGCTGCGCGTGCGGCAGATCCGCTACCGGTTCGCCCTGGTGCTGGATGAGCGGGCCAGGCTGGCGCGCGAGATCCACGACACGCTGGCGCAGGGATTCGTGGGGATTTCTTCGCAGCTCGACGCGGTAGCCATGTGCCTGCCGGACGAGACGGCGCCGGTGCGCAAGTACCTGGATATGGCGCGCAAGATGGCGCGGCACAGCCTGACGGAGGCCCGGCGTTCGGTGATGGACCTGAGGGCTTCGGTTCTGGAAGGGCAGGATCTGGCGGCGGCGCTGGAATCGAGCACGCGGCTGTGGACCGCGGGGTCGGGAGTGGACGTGGACGTGGATGTCAGCGGGCCGCGCGCCGCTCTCACGGAAGAGGCGGAGCAGCAGTTGCTGCGGATCGCGCAGGAGGCCGTCACCAATGCTTTGAAGCATGCCGGGGCGAGCAAGATCCGGGTCAAGCTGAACCTGGAAGCGCGCCGGCTCTACCTGCGGATTGTGGACAATGGGCGCGGATTCGAGCAAAAGGACGCGTTTTCCTCGCAAGACGGGCATTTCGGACTGATCGGGATGCGCGAGCGCGCCGAGCGGCTGGGCGGCGAACTCCGCCTGGCGAGCCAACCGGGAGGGGGGACCGAGGTGGAAGTGAAGGTGCCGTTGCCATGAACGAGAAGATTCGAATTCTGGTTGCCGAGGACCACCTGGTGGCGCGGGTGGGGGTGAGTACGATCGTCAATATGCAGCCCGATATGACGGTGGTGGCGGAGGCCTCCAACGGGCAGCAGGCCGTGGAGTTGTTCCGCAAGCACCGGCCGGATGTGACGCTGCTCGACTTGCGCATGCCGGGGATGGGAGGAGTGGAGGCGGCCACGGCCATCCGGACGGAGTTTCCCGGCGCGAGGATGATCGCGCTGACGACCTACGGCGGCGACGAGGACATCCGGCGCGCGCTGGCGGCGGGGGTGCTGGCGTACCTGACGAAGGACGTCCTGCACGATGAATTATTGAAGGCGATTCGCGCCGTGCATGAGGGGCAGACATATTTGCCGGCGGCGGTGGCGGCGGCGCTGGCGGCGCAACTACCGAGGCCCGATCTGAGCGCGCGGGAGGTCCAGGTATTGGAGCTGATCGTGCGCGGCCTGGCGAACAAGCAGATTGCGTACACGCTAAACATAGCCGAGCACACGGTAAAGAACCACGTAAAGAACATCCTCAGCAAGCTAGGCGTACAGGACCGCACGCAGGCCGCGACGGCCGCCATCCAGCGCGGCATTATCCACCTCTAAAACCCGGTGACTGACGGAACGTTTCCCGGTTTTCCCGCGCGGGAAAACCGGGAAACGTTCCGTCAGTCACCGGGTTTTTCTTCGTCGGCTTTCAGGGGTTCGAGGTCTTCGGCCTCGAAAATCTGGCGGCAATCGAGACATTCCACGTAGTCCACGCCGTCACGACGGGCAATAATTTGGGTGCGGGCATGCTCACAGGCGGTTTGCATAGACAACGCTGTAGATGAGTCCTATTCTATACGGGCGCGTGGGGTTGTCAAGGCCCCCCGTCAAACAAGAGTTACAATTCGGGTAAGATGCCATTCCCCATACATCGCCTTCGCCGCCTACGCCGCACCGAGGCCCTGCGCAGCCTGGTGCGCGAAACGCGCCTCGATCCGGCGCAGTTCATTCTGCCGCTGTTCGTCTGTCCGGGGGAAGGCGTACGCCGGGAAATCGGCGCCATGCCGGGGAACTACCAGATGTCCGTCGACCGGATCGTCGGCGAGTGCGTCGAGGTGCATTCCCTCGGCATCGGCGGCGTCATGCTGTTCGGACTGCCGGAATCCAAGGACGACATGGCGACGGGGGCGTACGACGAGAACGGAATCGTGCAGCGCGCCATCCGCGCCATCCGCAAGGAGACGCCCAAACTGCTGGTGGTGACCGACGTTTGCAATTGCGAATACACCAGCCACGGGCACTGCGGCTACGTCAAGGACGGCGACGTGGATAACGATACCACGCTCCAATGGCTGGCCAAATCCGCGCTTTCCCACGCGCGCGCGGGGGCCGACATGGTGGCGCCTTCCGACATGATGGACGGCCGCGTGTGGGCCATCCGCCAGGCGTTGGATGCCAACGGTTTCGACAAGACGCCCATCCTGGCCTACGCCGCCAAGTTCGCGTCGGTGTTTTACGGGCCGTTTCGCGAGGCCGCCGAATCGGCTCCCCAGTTCGGCGACCGCCGCAGCTACCAGATGGACCCGGCCAACGGGCGCGAGGCCATGCGGGAGATCGCGTTGGACATCGAAGAAGGCGCGGATATGATCATGGTGAAGCCGGCCATGCCGTATCTCGACCTGATCAGCCAGGCGCGGCAGCGGTTCGATGTGCCCATCGCGGCCTACCAGGTGAGCGGCGAGTATTCGATGATCGTGGCCGCCGCGCGCAACGGCTGGATCGACCACGACCGGGCCATGATGGAAAGCCTGACGTCCATCGCGCGGGCCGGTGCGGGAGTGATTCTCACGTACTTCGCCAAGCCCGCGGCCAGGCTGCTGGGCTAAACTGGTTCTTATGCCGCAGACATACCCTCCACTCGAGGCGCCCCGGCGCTTCCTATTCGGTCCCGGCCCGGGCATGGTGGCCGAGCGCGTTTACCGGGCCATGTCGCAGCCCGTGGTCGGGCACCTGGATCCGTTCTTTTTCGAGGTGGCGGACCAGATCCGCTCGCTGCTTGGTTACGTCTACTCGACGAAGAACGAATTCAACCTGGCGATCTCGGGGACCGGAAGCTCGGGCATGGAGGCCGCGGTGGCCAACTTTGCCGAGCCGGGGAAGAAGTTCGCGCTGCTGACCAACGGCTTTTTTGCCGATCGCATTGGCGAAATGGCCCGCCGCCAGGGCGCCGAGGTGGTGCGCCATGCCAAAGGGTGGGGCGAGCCCTATGACCCCCAGGAGGTTCGGGAATTCATCCGGCGCGAGCGGCCGGGCATCGTGGCCTTCGTGCAGGCCGAGACTTCGACCGGCATGTTTAACCACGCCAAGCCCATTTGCGAGGCGGCGCACGAGGTGGACGCGCTGGCGATCGGCGATTGCGTCACGTCGCTGGGCGGGATGCCGGTGCTGGTGGACGAAAACGGAATCGACATCGCCTACAGTTGCACGCAGAAGGGCCTGGGCTGCCCGCCTGGCCTGGCGCCCATGACGGTGTCGCCGCGCGCGCTGGAGCGGCTGAAGGTGCGCAGCTCGCCGGTGCAGTCGTGGTACCTGGACCTGCAACTGCTGGATACCTATTATTCCGGCCACAAGTACCACCACACGGCTTCGGCGACGATGTTCTACGCGTTGCGGGAGGGCCTCGCGATGGTGGCCGAGGAAGGGCTGGAGAACCGCTGGGAGCGCCACCGCCGCAACCACCAGGCGTTCGTCGCGGGCATCGAAGCCATGGGCCTCA
>Ga0209039_10000162_pt1 | contig 61837 bp, 44 predicted proteins | sample BogFormECP12_OM1_FD_188238 | JGI IMG/M metagenome (GOLD analysis project Ga0209039, IMG submission 188238) | Bog forest soil microbial communities from Calvert Island, British Columbia, Canada - ECP12_OM1 (SPAdes) (version 2) | ecosystem: Environmental > Aquatic > Freshwater > Wetlands > Bog ...
AGGAGGGACCCGGTGGACCCAGTTGGATGACGGTCCACGCCGGGATAGTTGGATGGCGTTCGTTCTAAGCCAGGACGGATCTAAAGACATTTGAACCCAAGCAATCATAACCAGAGAGAGGTCCCCATGCAGGATTTACTCGAGCGTTTGCAGACCGCAGCAGATATTTTGCGCCAGCTGATGGTGCGTCTTTGACTTACCCGCCAAGGAATCCCAGCTTTTAGAGCTTGAAAAGGAGATCGCGGCACCGCAATTCTGGAATGACCCCGCTCATGCCCAACAGGTGAGTAAAGCGGCTGCTGCCCTGCGCGAGCAGATCGGCTCCTGGCGCGAATTTGAACATCGCCTGCATGACGCACGTGAGCTCGTTAGCCTCGACGACGAATCCCTGCGGGTCGATCTGGAAGCAGAAGTAGGTTCGATCGAAACCGAGCTCAAGAAGCGCTCCTTCACGGCGATGCTGGGCGGCCCTTATGATTCTGATGATGCCCTGCTGGCCATTCATGCCGGGGCGGGTGGCACCGATTCCCAGGATTGGGCTTCCATGTTGATGCGCATGTACCTGCGCTGGTCTGAGAACCGCGGCTATTCCACGGAAGTCCTGGATATGACCGAGGGCGAGGAGGCAGGGATCAAGTCGGTGACCATCGCCATCAACGGCAGCTATGCCTATGGATATCTGCGATCTGAGAAGGGTGTCCATCGCCTGGTCCGTCTCTCTCCATTTGACGCCGCGCATCGCCGGCATACTTCCTTTGCGCTGGTCGAGGTGCTGCCTCAGGTGGCGCTGGACAGCCCCGAAGTCCATATCGATCCGGCGGATATCAAGATCGATGTCTACCGTTCGTCCGGGGCGGGCGGACAGAATGTCCAGAAGAATGCCACCGCCGTTCGGCTGACCCACCTGCCGAGCGGGATCGTGGTCACCTGTCAGAACGAACGATCGCAGACCCAGAACCGTGAAAATGCCCTGAAAGTACTGCGATCACGCCTGCTGGAGATCAAGCGGGCCGAGAAGGAAGTAGAGATCGCCGTCTTGCGCGGGGAATACACGAAGGCCGAGTGGGGCAGCCAGATCCGCTCGTACGTGCTGCATCCCTATCAAATGGTCAAGGACCATCGTACGGAATTTGAGACCGGCAACACGCAGGCCGTTCTGGACGGCAACCTGGATGGCTTGATGGAAGCTTATCTGCGGGCAGGGGCATAGGCGGATATTTGAGTGAATCCCTTGACGCCCCTTGGCTTCAACACTATAATCAGCCCGCTTAATCGGAATTATCTTAAGGAGAACTGCATGCCCCCTCAACCAAAAAGAAAGCTCTCGAAAGGGCGCCGGAATCGCCGTCGGGCGCACGACGCCCTGGTGCCGGCCGACCTGGTCGCTTGTTCAAACTGCGGGACGATGATCCTGCCTCATATCGTTTGCCCGAACTGCGGCTTTTACAAAGGTCGTGAGGTCATTTCCAAGAAAAAAGAAGAGAAGAAATAGGATCCGTTCAACCCTGTGGACGCGGGCCGTGACTTCCACGGCCCGTTCTCTTTTAATCATGACTGAAGACTTGAAGACGATATATAATTATCAGGCAGAAAGAAACCCAACGGGATTGTGGAGGTAAGGTATGAGTCTGAGCCAGGTCGCGAGCGCTATTTCCGCTTCACCGACCCTTGCGTTGAACGAGGAGGCCCGCCTCTTGCGGGAGCGAGGGGAAGCGGTGATCCACCTCGGAATCGGTGAACCCAAGAACAAGACACCCCTCACTGCCATCCTGAGTTCTGCTGCCAAATTGAACAGCGGCGATGTGAAATATGCACCCACCGATGGCAACCCCTCCCTGAAAAAAGCCATCGTGCGCTATACCGAAGAAAACTATGACCGCCGGGTCGGTGCCCAGAACATCATCGTCTCGGACGGGGCGAAGCAGTCCTTGTTTAATATCCTGTTCACCCTGTGCAATCCTCAGGACGAGGTGATCGTGCTGGCCCCGTACTGGGTCAGCTACCCGGAAATCATCAAAATGATCGGGGCCGTCCCGGTCTTCGTGACACCCGAAGATGGCTCCTTCATTCCGCGTTTTGAGGAGATCGAACGGGTGATCAGCTCGTACACGAAGGCCATGATCGTCAACAACCCGAATAACCCCTCGGGGATGGTCTATCCTGATGAATTGATCGCCAGAATCGTCGACCTGTGTGAAAGCCGAGGAATCTACCTGATCTGCGATGATATTTATCACAAGCTGGTGTTCGATGGCAAGGTAGCGGTCCCGGCTTACCGCCACACCCAGAAGGATGTTGAAAACACCAAGGTCATTGTGGTCAATGGCGTTGCTAAGCTGTACGGCATGACCGGTTTTCGGATCGGATGGGTGGTTGCCCCGGTCAAGCTGGTTGAGATCATGACCAATGTCCAATCGCAAACGATCACCTGTGTTTCACCGGTGATGCAGGCAGCGGCGGAAGGCGCCCTGACTGGGATGCAGTCCATGGTCGAATCGCTGCGGCTGGCGATCCAGAACAATCGCGATGTCTTGATGCAGGAACTGCACGCGTTTACCGGGGTGAAATGCACCAAACCGGAAGGTACATTTTACGCCCTGCCAGATTTTAGGGCCTATTGTCGAAACAGCGTGGCCAAGAACTCGGTCGAGCTCGCCTATTTCCTCCTCAAGAAGGCACTGGTGGTGGCCGTGCCGGGCAAGGAGTTTGGCATGGAAGGGTACATGCGCCTGAGCTATGCCGGGACGGTTAAGGAATTGACCGAAGGGATAGAGAGAATTCGGTGGGCCCTCGATCCGAACTCTCCCAGTGAAATCTACATCGGCGATCGCAAAATCATCAGGGATTGGTTATGAATAACCTTTTGAATATTAAAACTCCGGGCGAGGGGCAGGCGGACGCCATCCGCAGCGATTATGGGTTGGATTATCTGGGGCTGACCAACCTGCGCAAGGTTTACTGGAACCTGCCTACCGAAACGCTCTATGAAGAGGTCATCTTCCGGGGGGAGGCCTCCATTTCTCATCAAGGGCCCATCATTGTCAATACCGGTAAGCATACGGCCCGGGCGGCCAGCGACAAGTTCCTGGTGCGGGAGGCAAGTACAGAAGACCGGATTTGGTGGGGGCAGTACAATCGCCCTTTCAGCCCGGACCAGTTCGACGAGCTGTTCGCACGCTTGCAGGGCTACCTGCAGGGCCGGGATGTTTTTGTCCAGGATTGCTTCGGGGGAGCCGATCCGGATTACCGCCTGCCAGTGCGGATCATCACGGAATACGCCTGGCACGGGCTTTTCGCCCGCAACATGTTCATCAAACCGCAGAGCGCAGAAGAATACCGTAGGCACACTCCGGAATTCACCGTCATCGCAGCTCCGGGTTTTAAAGCTTTCCCGCAGATCGATCAAACCCCCACGGAGACTTTCATTGTCATCAATTTCGCCAAAAAGCTCTGCATCATCGGCAACACCGCCTATGCAGGCGAGATCAAGAAATCGGTCTTTACCCTGCTCAATTTCCTCCTGCCGCTGAATGACGGCGTGATGACCATGCACTGCTCGGCCAATGTCGGTCAGGCCGGGGATGTCGCCCTATTTTTTGGTCTGTCCGGAACGGGCAAGACCACCCTCTCCGCGGATCCCAAGCGGGGGCTGATCGGTGACGATGAACACGGTTGGTCCGACAATGGCGTGTTCAACTTCGAAGATGGCTGTTATGCCAAGGTGATCGAGCTTTCCGAGACTGCGGAGCCGGAGATCTTTGCCTGTACCCGTCGCTTCGGGACCGTCCTGGAGAATGTGGTCTTCGACCCGGTCACCCGCTTCGTGGATCTGGACGATGCCTCCATCACCGAGAACACGCGTGCCTCCTACCCCTTGGATTACATTGAAAATGCCATTGCGGCGAAGAGAGCCGGGCATCCCCAGAACATCATCTTTCTTACCTGCGACGCCTCGGGTGTCATGCCACCGATTGCGCGCCTGACCACTGAACAGGCCATGTATCAATTCATCTCCGGATACACCTCCAAGATCGGCGGAACCGAGATTGGGCTACGGGACGAACCGGAGATCACGTTCAGCGCCTGTTTCGGAGGTCCGTTCATGGTACATCCCCCCGCTTTCTACGCAGAACTGCTGCGCCGCAAGGTGTCCCGTCACGGGGTCAAGTGCTGGCTGGTCAACACGGGCTGGGTGGGCGGGTCCTACGGTACCGGAAAGCGCATCAGCATCCGCCACACTCGGAACCTGCTCAACGCGGTTCTGGACGGCGCCCTGGAGCATGTGGAGTTTTATCAGGATCCGGTGTTCGGTTTCATGGTCCCCAAGACCTGTCCGGAAGTGCCGGAAGAGGTCCTCTATCCGGCGCGCGCCTGGCACAAGGAATCGGATTACTGGAGGAAGTATAAGCAGCTGGCGGCGCGCTTCATCGATAATATGAAAAAATTTGAGCAGGGCACCCCGCAGGAGGTGATCGCCGCCGGTCCGAAAGTTTCCTAAGCTCCATTCCTTTAGCCAGCTGGCAAGCCTTCAACTCCCCCCTTTTTGTTCTTCGGGGGGTTTTAATGCCCGGAAACTCCGATAGAGCAAGAGATCATACACGATTTTCAGGCCTCCACACAGGAAAAATGGAACACTGAGCAGTCCGGGTACGCTCAGGAAGACCCCGGTCAGGGAGGGGGCGATCGCGGCCCCTACCGATCGGGCGATGGTCGTCACCCCGGAAGCGGCCGAGCGCTCATCGGGGGCGACGACGGCCATGGTATAGGATTGCCGGGTGGGCACGTCCATCTGCGAGATGCTGAAACGCAACAGGAGGACCAGGATGGCCAGGGGCAGGGAGGGCATGAGCGGAACCAGGCCGATCAGGATATTCGAAGGAATATGAGTGAAAACCATGGTGTTAATCAGGCCGATCTTCTTTGCCAGCATGCCCGCCAGCAGCGCGGAGATCCCGGCCAGGATGTTCGCCCCAAAGAAGATGCTGCCGATGATGCCGGCTGTGATCCCGAAGCGAAGGTGAAACCAGTAGGCCACCATGCTTTGAACGATCAGCCCGCCGGCAAACGCATCGACGGCGAAGAGGGCGCTGAGCCGGAGCACGATGTCACGGGAGCGGTGCAGACCCAGGGGGCGCGGGGCTTCGCTTTGGATTGCGCCTCGGGGGATTTCAACAGTGTTGGTCAGGAATGAAAATAGAAGGATCAGGATCAGTCCCCCGAAGGCATATCCGAAAAGGACGGCGCGGTAGGAATTCAGCAATGAAACCCCGGAAGACTGCAGGGCTTCAGACAGCCAGCCTCCGGTCAGGGCGCCGGTGGCGGTAGCAAATGAACCGGACAGGTTGTACCAGGCGAAGGTCTGGGTTCGCTGACGATCCGGCAACAATTGCGTCAACCCCGCCTGCTCCACCGCCAGGAAGGGACCGATCTCGTTCCCGCTGGGGCTGATGACGCCGATGATGCCGGCGATCATCAGCAGGACTGGATTTTTGGTCACCAGGAAGACCCCCCTGCTCCCGCCATCAAGAGTGCGCCCAGGATCAAGGTCCGTTTGCGGCCGAAATGGTCGGCGGAAGTAGTCAGCCAGAGGGAAATCCCGGCATCACCAGCCAGTGTCAGGGTAAAAAGCAGGCCGATCTGCTTTTCGCTTAACCCGACCTGGGCCAGGTAGAGGGCGAGCACCACGGAAAGGAAACCGTAGCAAAAAAGTCGGATGCTGCGGGTGGTGAAAAGAAGAGGGATATCCGAATTGCGTTTGGGGATCGCCACGGAGAGAAAGAGGTTTGACTCAGGCAGGGGGAGGCCTCTGCCGCTCTCGGGAGGAAGGCACGTTCCCTATTTCGTAGTTTGCAAGCAGCACCAGGCGTAAAGGGCATCGTAGATGCCGAACTGATGAGCCAGGTTGTCCTCGTCCTCGGGGAAGATCAGGCTGAATCCGCTGGCGATTGCTTCCAGGCCGGGTGCGAGGGGATCCTTGTCGATATCTTCAGACACATCGGCAGCGTGTACGATCTGTGCCAGGCGCACCAACCCGGGTTCTTTTAGATCGTATTTAAGCATGATGGATTCGAAGGAACATCGACCATCCTTGTGCCCCAATTCCACGCCTGGGGTGTCAAAAGGAATGGCGCCCTCTTCTTTGACGATCGTTTCGATCATATTCTTCGGAACGAAGCGGAACTCGGCTTCATTGTCTACGAAGCGGGTGATCAACCAGGGACAGGCCACGCGGTCGACGTGAACGTGTGAACGAGTTACCCATTTCATAGGAGAACTCCTGATTGGAATTGCAGTGGGGATCGATCAAGATCAGCGGTTAGGGTCCGGTCCGATCCGGATCGGTCAGAGGGCCCAGGCCAGCATCAATCCAAAGATGGCCACCACCAGGCCGATGTGCAGCAGCAGGTTGGTCTGGATCACCCAACCGGTCAGGAAGAATTGGAGCCCGTAGTTGACGACGATCAAAACCAATCCGAGAAAAGGCAGCAGTCCCTTCCGGAGAGCGAGGTATTCGGAGATCCGATCGAGCCCTTTATTCATCCACTGGAACATCGGTACTCTCCTTCCGCGCGGAACCGGACCGGGTCCGGAAGGGTTTGAACTGGGCCAGCAGGCGCGCCGGGATGCGTCCTTGCATCAACACTCCACCGCGCCCGTGTTCGACGCGTTCGACCTGGCCCACTTCGTGAAAAAGGGAGATCAACTGGCCCTGCTGGTAGGGGAGTCGCACCAATATCGGCGCCATGGTTTCATACAACGCATCCCCCGCCATGTTCAGCAGGTCGGCTACCCCTTCTCCGGTCTGGGCGGAAATCGCCACGGCCCGGGGAAAATGTTCGAGAGCTTGGCGGGCTGCGTGAGGATCGCCCAGGCGGTCGATCTTGTTCAAGACGGTGATCAGCGGGATATGACCTGCACCGATGTCTTCGAGCGTATCCTGGACCGCTTCGGCCTGATTGGCGGCATTCACGTGGGATATGTCCACCACATGAAGGAGAAGGTCGGCTTCAGCGATCTCCTCCAGGGTGGCCCGAAAGCTGGCCACCAGGGTCGTCGGAAGTTTTTGGATAAAGCCGACCGTATCCGTGAAGAGGGCCTGGCGATTCCCGGGCAGTTCCACCCGGCGGGTGGTGGGGTCCAGGGTGGCAAACAACTGGTCAGCGACCAGGACATCCGCATGGGCGAGCCGGTTGAGCAGGGTGGATTTTCCGGCATTCGTGTAGCCAACCAAGGAAACGGTAGGGATGTGATTGCGTTTTCGCTGGGCGCGATAACGCATGCGGTGGGCGCGCACTTTTTCGAGCTCCTCCCTGAGATGGGAGATCTCGCGTCGAACGGCACGTCGGTCGACCTCCAGTTGAGTCTCTCCGGGACCGCGCAAGCCCACTCCGCCGGCAGATCCTGTCCGACCGCCGCCGCCTCCGGTCTGCCGGGCAAGATGGCTCCATTGGCCCGTTAGACGCGGCAGGAGATATTCATACTGCGCCAGCTTGACCTGAAGCTGGCCATCACTGGTATGTGCGTGCTGGGCAAAAATATCCAGAATGACCGCCGTCCGATCGAGCACCCTCACGGAGGCGCCGAGGTGGGTCTCCAGCTCACGCTGATGGCGAGGGGAAAGCTCTTCATCAAATACGACCACCTCCGCCAGGTTTTCTTCGGCTAGGGCGATTAATTCCTCGACCTTGCCGGATCCGATAAAAGTTTCCGGATGGGGGCGGTCGAGTTTTTGAGTTAACTCTCCGACCACCTCCAATCCGGCAGTTTCCGCCAGCTGGGAAAGCTCAGCGAGAGAATCCTCCAGGGTCAGCAAACCCGGATGACCATGCAGCTCAACGCCGACTAAAAAGGCGCGCTCCCGGGGTGGCTGGGTGGTCAGGGGGGTCTTTCTGGTCATTTTTCCTGGACTTCTTTCTGAGGTTCGATTCCGAACAATTTGGAAATTTTAGGATCGGGGGGTTCCTTGCGGATGGGCAGCAGGACATGGAAGATCGATCCGGGGCACATCACCTCGTCGTGTCCTGGCGACTCCACCCATATCGCGCCTCCATGGGCTTCGATGATCCCGCGGGCGATGGGTAGCCCAAGACCGGGTCCGCCCCCCTTAAACTTGGTTTTTCCACTGGAATGAAGGGAGGCATTCCCTAATTGACCAAATTTCTCGAAGATCAGTTCCTGGTCCTGCGGCGAGATGCCGATGCCGTTGTCGCTGACCGTGACCTCGATGAAACCGGGCAGGATCCGGCCATCCACGACGATTTTGCCGCCATCCGGGGTGTACTTGACCGCATTGAAGAGCAGGTTGCGGAAGGTCTGATACAGCCGCTCGGGATCGGCGAAGATCATTTGATCGTTCCCGGGGAAGGGGCGCAATTCCAGGAGCTGCTTCCGGCTGGCGATCGAACCGATCAGTTCGCTTTGCACCATGTTCAGGATCTGGTGCAGCCAGACCGGTTGAAAGTTCAAATCCATCAGCTTGTTATCGATCAACGATACGTCGATGATATCATCGACCAGGGTGCGGAGACGGCGAATCCCGTTATTAACGCCATCAATGAGGGCGTTCATTTCCACGCTGTGATTATCCTTGATCACATCGCGCATCATGGTCGTGTACCCCTCGATGAGCGTCAGGGGCGTTTTTAGTTCGTGGGCGGTCAAGGAGATGAAATTCGATTTGCTGCGGTCCAGACGTTCCAGTTTTTGTTGGACACCGGTCAGCTCATTGGAGATGTAGGCCACGCGGGTTTCCATTTCGTAGCGGGCGGCCTTTTCAAGGCCGTTGGTAAAAATGGGCAGGAGGGCTCCTAATAACTCCAGCGCTTCCTGCTGGGATAGATCCTCGCGGGTCATGTCGTAGGTGATCATGATCATGCGATTCAGGATCGCTGAGATGTTCTTCTGACCCTCTTCCAGGTCGCTGAGCGTGGTGGCGTTGGCCCACTCCTTCAGCACCGGATCGATCCAGGCCGGATCACCGGTTTGGGCGGCTTGGATCATCAGGGCATAGAATCGTTCGATCTCCTCTTGAAAGTTCTCGCGCACGCCGGCGCCGCGCGCCATGTCCGCGGCCACGCGATGAATCCAGGCAGACCGGATCCTTGCCAGAATATCAGGAACGTTCGTCATTGATTAAGTTTAAGCCCGGTATGGACTTTTGGCAATTGCAATTTTGTCAGGCGGCCGGGTCGGAAATCACTTTTGGGCGATCAACCAGGCCAGGACGGTGCGGCCGACAGTTTGGAGACTCTGGGCTGAGACTTTATCTGCCGTATCCGCGGCGGTGTGCCAATAGGGATAATCGAAATCGATAATATCGACAGCCGGTATGCCGGCTTGCAAGAAGGGGGTGTGGTCGTCCAGCATGCAATACTTGGCATGTGGAATAAACTGCTTGGCATACCCCAGCGCCGCGGCTTGCGCCCAGATCGCCTGGCTCAAGGCGATGTTTGAGTTGCACTCCATATAGATGTTTAAATTTGCGTCACCGACCATGTCCAGGACCACCGCCTCGCGCGGACGGATGGTCAGGCTGGCGACAAAGGCCCGCGAGCCGAGCAGCCAATCCCATCCGGCGAAACCTCCATCATCCTCGGCGTCAAAAAAAACCAGCTCGGTCGGGAGGATGTCGCGCGGCAGCGAGCGGGCCAATTCCAGCAGGACGGCGACACCCGAGGCGCCATCGTCTGCCCCGGGGACGGGCGCATTCCGGCCGGGGCCAGGATCCTGATCGGCAAACAGCCGGCTGTCGTAGTGTGCCCCCAGGATGATCTGTGGAGTCGCGCTCGTTTGGTTGGCGATCACATTCTGGAGCGGGTGTCCCATCTCGGTGGCATCCTGGATGGTGACCTGCCAGCCGGCTTTATGGAGTTCGCTCTCCATCCAGGTGATGGTCCGGGTGTGGGCAATGCTGCCCGGTGTCCGCGGTCCGAAAGCCATCTGGGTGAGTACATCCTGGTAGGCTCTTCCTCCATCAAAAGGAGGTCGAGGGATTGGGGAAAGGGGGCTCAGCCTCCAGATCGCCCACGCGATCAGAGCCACTCCGAGGACCGCCAGTACCAGGATTTCAATCCTGCGTGTAGTCATATTCAGCGGCCAGCGCTTGTTCCAGATCGCTCAATGCCCGCGCCGCATAGGCACTGGCCCGTTCGCGCTTGCCCAGACGCCGATCTGCGGGCAGTTCCGGAAGGATGCCGAAATTCGACTTCATCGGCTGAAAATCTGCCAGGTCGGCATGGGTCACGTACTGGCATAAAGCCCCCAACATCGTGGAGGCCGGCAGCATGATCGGCGCCTGTCCATGATGAAGCCGGGCCGCGTTCCAGCCCGCCAATAGGCCGGTCGCGATATTGCCCATATATCCTTCGACGCCGGTGATCTGACCGGCGAAGAACAGGTCCTTCCGGTTGCGAAACTGCAGGGTGGGGTGCAAGAGTTTTGGGGAGGCAATAAAGGTATTCCTGTGCATCTGCCCATAGCGGACGAATTCAGCTTTCTCCAGGCCGGGGACGGTCCAGAAGACGCGTTTCTGCTCCGGATAGGTCAGGTTCGTCTGAAAACCGACCATATTGTAGAGGCTGCCGGCCAGGTTATCCTGGCGGAGTTGGAGGATCGCGTACGGGCGCCTGTGGGTATGTGGATCGACCAGGCCGACCGGGCGCATCGGTCCGAAGGCTAATGCTTCCCGCCCCCGCCGGGCAATGATTTCGACGGGGAGGCAGCCCTCAAAGAAATGGTGCTCCCCGGCCTTGACCCCTTGGTGGATGTCCTGTTCAAAGCCGCGCAGTTCGATCGTGCTGGCTGAGAGCAGAGCCTCCACAAAGGCTTCGTACTGATCCTTCGTGAAAGGGCAGTTGATATAGTCGCCCTCGGTCTGGTCCCCTTTGTCGTAACGGGAGGCCCGGAAGGCGATCTGCAAATCAATCGATTCGGCCGCCACGATGGGGGCGATGGCGTCATAAAAATATAGGTGATCCTCCCCGGTCAGTCCCGCGATGGCCCGGGAGAGACGTTCCGAGGTCAGCGGACCGGAGGCGAGGATGACTAATCCGTCGGGGATTTCAACCGCCTCCTGGCGCACAATTTCAATATTGGCATGAGAGGCCAGGCGCTCGGTGACTTTTTTAGAGAAAGCGATCCGATCCACGGCCAGGGCGCTGCCAGCGGGCAAGGCGGTCGACTCCGCACAATCCAAGAGCAGGGAGCCCATCCGCCGCAGCTCGTTCTTCAACAGACCGGAGGCGCGATCGGGCAGGTTTGAGCCCAAAGAGTTCGAGCACACGAGCTCAGCCAGGTCACCAGTCTGATGAGCTCCGGTCAGCAGACCTGGACGCATTTCGACCAGGCGGACTTTCAGGCCGCGCCGGGCTGCCTGCCAGGCCGCTTCCGATCCGGCCAGCCCTCCGCCGACAATGATCAGGTCAGGTTTATTCATGTGGAGGCTTATTGTACCATCTAGGTTTTGTTTGTTGTGATTTATAATATTAGATGAGGAACACCATCAATGACCATGAGTCTCATGGAGGTCCGGTTAAAGGAAGCCAGCCAGCTGACAGATGCCTGCTGGGCCGCCTGGTTGGAACGGGAAGCGGAAGGCTGGGAAGTCCACGCCGCTTACCAACTGAATCGTCACCTGGCCACGGGACTCCTGGCGTTCCTCGGTCAATCGAGCGCACAAACCTGGATCACCCGGGCGTTGCAGGGTAAACAAAACCGGCCGCATCCGACCCCGGCGGACATCAATCTGCCTGGAAAGAAGATCTTTGTTTTCCCGGATCAAATGACCCAGAGGCTGGTCCTGGTGGGCGCGGACGAGCTCTCCAAGGCTGCCTTGCGTTTCTGGCGGGTGGTCGCGCTGGGCAATTCAGGTCGTTCGCCCTTCGACCTGGCCACCCCGCCCGTCCCGGTCGACACCGAGCTCGGATTGGGCATCCCTTTCTACCTTCCACAGGCCCTGGACCAGATTCTGGGGGTGGTCGTACATGGCGTCCCCTGCCAGGGCGCCTGGCTGGCCGTTCGCTCAGGGGATGTATTCGAGATTAAGGCGGTCACCAACTGCCCAGATAGTGCCGGGAAGCGCATCCCGATTGAGGCGAACCCCTTGCTGCGAGAATTCAGCCAGACCCGCCTTCCGCGGATCGTCAACAAAGGGAGGCCGGAGTGGGCGATGGTCCCGCGCACCAGCTTTCGGCCGGCGACGCGCGTCTGGGCTGGGTTGCCCCTGGTCCTCGGCCAGAGGTTGATCGGATTGATCGGTCTCTGGAACGAATCCCCCTTCCTGGAGGAGGACTGGAAACGCCTGATCCAGATGAACATGCGGGTTGCGCCCGCGGTCGAAGGCAGCATCACCTTTTCAGACATCACCAACCATCTGCAGCGGATGGCCCTGCTGAATGATTTTGCGATGACCGTGTCCTCCGCCTTCGACCTGGAACAAATTGTTCAAAGGACGTTCGCACTTCTCCGGCGGGCTTTCGAGACCGATCGGATCAACTTGTTTTTGATGTCCTCGGACGGGAATACCCTTTATCACTATTATGAACGGGACGATAAGATGCGCATCGATACTCACTCGGCAGCCGATGGGGACCAAAGCCGCTGGGGGATGGAGCGAGGCGAGGTATTTCGGGTGGAGTCTTTCCCTTCCGATTCGAAATACGAGCCGGTTTATTCTGACTCGCGTTCCGCCCTGATCGTCCCTCTTAAATACCGCCGCCAGGTGATCGGCACATTGAATCTGGAGAGCCAACGGGAAGGTGCATTCTCGGTTTACGATGAGCATCTGTTGGTGGTCATTGCCAGCCATCTAGCCGGTTTGATCGAGAATGGACGCTTGCGCCAGGAGGCGGAATCCAGGGCTCGGAATCTCAGCCTGATCCATGAGGTTGTGGAGCAGATCATCGGCCTGACCGATGTGCACCAGGTGACGCAGATCGCCGCAGAACTGATGGCCCGTAATTTTGCCTATGAGCTGGTGCTGGTCGTAAAGGCAGAAAGCTCCCAGGGTGATCCATGGGTCATGGGCATCGGGGGGAGTGCTGCGGAGGTTGTCCAGCACGCCTTGAGACATATGAAACAACCCCCTCAAGGCGGGATTATCGCCCGGGCGTCCACGACCGGGCAGAGCCTGCTGGTCAGCGATGTCACCAAGAATCCCATCTATCAACCGATTGCGGATTGGATCGCCGGTTCGGAAATGTGTGTTCCCCTGCGGGAGGGTGGCCGGATCCTGGGCGTCATCGATGTGGAAAGCCAGCGCAAGAACGCGTTCACCCCGAACGATTTACTCGTCTTGGAGGCCCTGGCCGGAATCCTCTCCAGTGTGATCTCGAATGTGGGCCAGTATGAGAAGCTGCAGGCGACGGTGAATCAGCTGCAGCTTGCACGCAAAGAGCTTCAGGAGCGGATCACGGCCCAACGAGTGGCCGAAACCCGGCTCGTTCAAGCTGGGAAGCTGGCCGCAGTGGGCGAAATGGCAGCCGGGATCGCTCATGAATTGAACAACCCGCTGACGACCGTGACCGGGTTCGCCGAGCTGGTCATGGACGAACTGCCGGAAGGCTCCTCGGCACGCACGGATCTCGAACTGGTCCTCCGGGAGGCGAACCGGGCCAGCGGGGTTGTCCGCCGCCTGCTTGACTTTGCCCGCCAGAACGAGAGTGTTCGAGCCCGCACGGATCCGAATGAAATCGTCACGGATGTGCTGGCCCTGGTCAATCATCTCCTGCACACCAGTGGAGTACGGGTCACCCCCGACCTTGGAGATCGTCTCCCCTGGATCTCCGTGGATCGAAACCAGATCAAGCAGGTGGTCCTGAATCTGGTACACAATGCCCTCCATGCGATGCCTGCCGGCGGCGAACTGCATATCACAACCGGTAAACACCGGCGTGAGAAGCGGGAGTGGTTGACGATTCGCATCCAGGACAACGGGACCGGCATCCCCACCGACAACCTGGAACACATCTTTGAACCCTTCTTTACCACACGCTCGAAGGAAGGCGGTACCGGCCTGGGATTGTCCGTCTCTTATGGCATCGTCGCCGATCATGGAGGCTTTATCGAGGTGGATAGCATCCCTGGAAAAGGTTCGACCTTCACCGTCTGGCTGCCCATCGAGGTGGAATGATGGCGAACACGCATATCTTTGTGGTCGATGATGAGCCGGGGATTACGCGTCTCTGTGAACGCCTGCTCAAGCAGGCCCATTACGGCGTCGCCACCATGACCGATCCCGTGGCTGCCCTGAAATACCTGGAAAAGAACCGGGTGGACCTGCTCCTGGTGGACATTCGCATGCCGGAGGTGAGCGGTTTTGACCTGATCGCCCGGCTTCATCAATACCAGCCGGATGCAGCCACCCTGGTGATGACCGGCTTCGGTACGGTCGAGACGGCCATCCAGGCGCTGCGCCAGGGAGTGGACGGTTTGTTGTTGAAGCCGTTTGAATCGGGCAGCGAGCTGGTCAAAGCGGTCCAGCAGGCTCTGACGGATAGTCAGAACAAGCGGGATATCGCCCGGACTCAGGCTCTTCGGCCGCTCTTTGACATCACGGAGTCGTTCCTGGCAGAGACTCAGCCTGAACGATTGTTGGAACTGGTGCTTAACGCCGTGTGCGGTCACTTGCGCTGTGAGGATGTCGGGTTCTATCAATATTCAGCAGAGGACCACCGTTTGCATCTCCTGGAAGGCAGGGGCGTGACTTTGCCAGAGGAGGAGAGCAGCCCGGAGGCCGGAGTGATCGGACGCTCGGATGCCCTTGGGACACCTATCTGGATTACCACGACCGGGCCAAGCGACGAGGGCCTTCAACCTCTGCTGGCAGAATATAAAATGTGCTCGATCATGTGCGCGCCGATGTCCCGTCAGAGCGTACGCGGAATCCTTTACGCTGCTCGCAATGTGGCGGCTTCTCCATTTCGTGAGATCGATTGGGAAATGTTCCTGCTGCTGGCCCGCCAGGCTGCGGTCGCCATGGAAAATGCCCGGCTTTACGAAGAATTGCGGGAATACGTGCGGCGCGTCGAGGCCTCCCAGCAAGCGCTGGTGCGAGCGGAGAAGATGGCAACCGCCGGCCGTTTGACCGCTTCCATTGCCCATGAAATCAACAACCCGCTCCAGGCGGTGCAGAACTGTCTGCACCTGGCGACGCGCGGGGAGCTGACCGCAAAAAAGAAGCGTGAATACCTGAACTTGGCCAAGTCTGAATTGGATCGTTTGATGACCACAGTGCAGCGGATGCTGGATTTCTATCGCCCCGGAGGCGTGGATCCTCAACAGGTGGACCTCACCGCCGTTTTACGACATGTCATCGACCTGCTCTCGCCTCAACTCAAGGAGCGAGGGGTTCGGGTCGCAACCGGTTTTTCATCCAAGTTGACCCCGGTCCTGGCGGTGGGTTCGCAGCTGGAGCAGGTATTCATCAATATCATCCTGAACGCCTACGATGCCATGCCCAAGGGAGGTGAACTGCGCATCACTGCCCGACCCGCCAAAGATGTGGTGGAGATCCTCTTTCTCGATACCGGCCCCGGGGTCCGTGCCGAAGACCGCAGCCGGATTTTTGAACCTTTCGAGAGCACCAAAGAAGGGGGCACGGGGCTGGGGTTGGCGGTCAGCTATGGGATCATCGCTGCGCACGGTGGCAGCCTGGACCTGCTGCCCGATCGCGGCCCGGGCGCCTGTTTTCGAGTGACCTTGCCTTTGAAGGGAGCAAAATGACAGCCAAAGCGAACATCCTGGTCGTTGATGATGAGCTGGTCGAGCGCCAGTCGCTGACGGACATCCTGCGCCTGGAGGGATATCATGTGACCGCGGTCGCCAATGGAGAGGCGGCGGTCGACTACGTCCGCCTGAACTCGGTCGACCTGATGATGCTGGATCTGCGGATGCCGGGGATGAACGGTCTGGAAGTGACCAAGGTGGTAAGTCGCATTTCCCCCGACACCGAGATTGTCCTGCTGACCGCCTACGGATCGATGGAAACGGCGATCGAGGCGTTGCGCAACCGGGTTCACGATTACCTGCTCAAACCCGCCTCCCCTGCCCAGATCATCGAGAGCGTCGCGCGTGGCCTTTCCCGGCGCGGAACCCGGCTTCAACAACGTCAGAAACAGGAAACCGAGGCGAATGCAGAGGAGCATGCGATCGTTGCCCTCAGCGAAGGGACGGTGATCGACTTCGGCAGGCGCCTGGTGCGGGCGGGAAGCCGGACGGTTTTCCTCACCCCCGCGGAGGGACGTCTGCTGAAGATCTTTGTCGAAAATACCGCAAAGGTTTTCTCCCACCGCGAGCTGGTTTTATTGGTACAGGGTTATTCGACCACGCAGCAGGAGGCGCCGGAGATCCTTCGCCCCCTGGTCAGCCGATTGAGGGAAAAACTCATCGAGATCCCCTCCTTAAGGAAGCGGATTGTTAGCGTGAGAGGAACCGGTTATGTTTTTGAAGGGGAAACCTTGAAGTAGTAGACCCGGGAACCGACCCTTAAGATTGCGGTCCCCAGGGGACCTCCGGCGGCACTTCCGGAGGTCGCAGCCAACCCAGGAAGCCCTCGTGGGTCCGCCGTTCCTCGGTTCTGGGTTTCTCGAATCCGATCAAAATCAGGCTCGAACCCAGCAGGAGGGCACCCAGCCACTGCGTCGGCTGCAAGAATTCATGCAGCCAGATGGCGCTGACCAGAAGCGTGACAAATAGCTCGCTCAGCCCCAGCAGGCCGGTCTGCATGCCGCCCAGGTGCTTGACGCCGAGAAAGAGGGTGAGACGGGAGGCAAAGGTGACCAGGGTCAAAGCGATCACCGGAGTCCAGGATATTCCGCTCGAGGGAATCTGGCGGTCAAAGATCAGATAGGCAGGCACCACCACCGCACTCATCGCCAACAGCGTGTAGAGGGTCACGGTCGGGGCAGGGATATCGTAGAGAACGCGCTGGTTGATCGGCAGGTGAAGCGCGTACATGATCGAGGCCGCGAGCATGAAGAGCACCCCGATCCAATCCACCTTTGCGGATTGTGCCGCAGTCAGCAATATGACCCCCAGCACCGCGAGGGCGATGCGCAAATAGGTCAGGCGGGTGGGGAATTGCCGATCCATGATCAACCAGAGCACCAGGAAGATGGGATAGAGTGAATAGAGCAGTTGCCCCACACTCACGCTTAATCGCTGCAGTGCCAGATAGTAGAAGATCGAACCAACGCCGTTGATGGCCCCCGCTATTCCACAACCCAACAATCCCGCCGGGTAAATATAAAGGAAAGACCGCCGGAAGACCGCCACGATCACCAAAAGCAGCGCAGCAGCCAGGCTGGTGCGCAGGGCGACCGTCGCCAGGGGGGAGAAGCCTCCATTGATCGCCTGTTTCCCAAAGATCGGGACCAGGCCCAGGAACAACGCGGAGGTCAAGGCAGCCCCGATCCCGGTGACACGTCCTGACTTCCCGCTGATACGAAGCATCGATTTCTTCCCTGATCACCGAATCAGTGAACGGACCTCTTCCAGAAATTCGTCGCTCAAGAAATCCCCTTTTTGCATCAGCGACTGGATCTGTCCTTTCAGGCGGCCCTTTTCTTCAGGGGTCAGCTCTTTCGCCGTGGCGACGACCACCGGGATACTGGCCGTTTCCGGTTTTGATTTAAGGGAATCCAGGACTGCAAAGCCGTCCATTTCCGGCATCATGAGGTCGAGGATGATCAGATCCGGACGCTCTTTTTCAACCAATTCGATGGCCTGTTTGCCGCCCTCCGCTTCGTAGATCGTGTAATCCCCCTGGGATTGCAAAATGCGACGGATCAATCGCCGGGCGTCCGGACTGTCATCCACGATGGCCACGCGGGGGAAGCGGTCGGGTGCGACATTGCTCAAGGCCGAGAGCAGCCCTTCCTCCGGCGTTTCTTCCATGGCGCGGTTCGGCAGGACGACATTGCGCGCCCAGTTATCGCCCAGGATGAACGGCTCGGTCGGCATGGTGTGGCCGGTGCAGTTGACCACGATCACATCGGTCGGTTTAATGGCCCCGGCGCGTACCAACTTGAACAATCCCGCAAAGGCGACAGCTGCCGCCGGTTCGGCGGAGATGCCTTCCATTTTGGCGAGGACATGCATGGCCCGAAACGCTTCCTCGTCGCTGACGCTCTCGAACAGGCCGTGGGATTCGTCGACGGCCTTTTTCAGGATGGTGTAGGTCCGGCCAGGGTCCCCGGTCGCCAGGGTCTCTATGTGCGTGCGCGGCGAGGTAACCGGAGTCGCCGTATCGGAGCCGTTTTTCCAGGCCTGGACCATGGGTGCACAACCCTCGGATTGGATGGCGGCCAGGGCTGGGATCCGTTCGATGATATTCATTTTCTGCAGCTCGGAGCAACCTTTCGATACTCCGAGCGGACCCATCCCTCCGCTGACGGACTGGATGTACCAATCCGGGGAACGCCAGAACGGATGGGCATGCCCGTTGGAGTTCGTCATCGGCCCCAGGAGGGTATTGAGCTGCTCGGAAATTTCGAAGGCGATGGTCTTCATCGCTTCGATGGAAGTGATCGTCCGTGCTCCCATATCCAGATACAGACCTCGCTGGCGTGCAAATTCTGCAGCCACCTGTTTGGCCTGATCATAGGAACCAGTGACCTTGACGACCTGGGTGCCGTAGATCGCGATCTCATGCATTTTGACGGCCGGGACCAGGCTGGTGACGAACGCCCAGAGCTTGATGCCGGCGCGGGCGGCATAGGCAGAGTAGGAAATCGCCACATTCCCGGTCGAGGCTGTCACCATTTCGGTAATGCCTGCTTCTTTAAGCGCAGAGATGGTTACGGCAGCTTGTCTATCTTTAAATGAAGCAGTGGGTCCCTGACGTTCATCTTTAATGTAAATGGAGGGACAACCGAGCATCATGCCGAGGTTGATAGCCTGGATCAGCGGTGTCCCGCCTTCACCCAGCATGATGCCCGGGTTCGGGTTGCGGACGGGCAGAAGTTCCCGGTAGCGCCAAAGGTCGAAGAGACGGCCCGAGAGCTTCGGAAACATGCTCTTCGAGATCGATTCATAATCGTACTCTGCCACCCGCCATTGGCTGTTGCAGCGCGGGCAGTTAATGGATGTGGGAAAATAGGGTGCGTCGTGACCGCAGTCCAGACAACGGATGATGAAAGACATGGGTGGGAAGGCCGCCTTTCTAGGGCGATTGAAGGTGCTTAAGGGCCCGATCAAGTTGAGTGAGCAGCTCTGCTTCGTTCAGGGATCCCTTCTGGAGCAGCATCTGCCCGAAGTCGGAGAGCTGTTTCTTCTGTTCTGGGGTGAGGTCTACACCGCTGACGACGATCACGGGAATATCCCTCAGGCTTGGGGTCGTGCGTAGTTTTTCCAGGATGGTGAAGCCGTCCATGTTCGGCATGAACAGGTCGAGGATGACCGCATTGGGTGGATGGTTGGTGATCTGGTCCCAGCCCTCCACGCCGCCCTGGGCAAGCACGGTGTGATAGGTGCTTTTTTCTTTCAGGATCTTATCCATCAAACGCAGATCGGCGGGATCGTCGTCGATGACGAGTACGTTCTGGATGTTGCCGTCTGCATTCAACCGGTTGAGGGCCTTCAAAAGGTCCTCTTCGAGGATCGGCTTGACCAGATAATCCGCCGCACCCAGGCTGAACCCTTTTTCCTCCTCTTCGAGGATGCTGCAGACGATCACCGGGATATCCCGGGTTTCGGGGTTGTTTTTAAGCTCGGCCAGGACCGTCCAGCCGTCCCTGCCGGGCATCATAATATCCAGAGTGATCGCGAATGGTTTCAACTGGCTCACCCGTTCGATGGTCTGGTTCGGGTCTGTGCAGCCGATCACCTGGTATCCCTGGGGTTGTAGGTAGCGTTCGTAAAGACTGATGACCTGGGAATCATCATCCACGGCCAGAATGAGGCGGTCGCCGCGTTGGCCTTCCACCCGGGGGCGCGTTTCCTTGACCTTCGGGAGAGGCAGGGTGAAATAGAAAGTGCTGCCTTTGCCGACTTCGCTCTGGACATCAATGCGGCCCCCGTGCAGTTCGACCAAACGTCGGGAGATGGACAAACCGAGCCCCGTCCCGCCGGTTTTCCGGGTTGGCGATGCATCCACCTGCGAGAAGGGCTGGAAGAGCTTCTTCTGGTCCTCCAGGGCAATCCCGGGTCCCGTGTCGATGACCTTCACAATCACCTCCGCCTGATTGCCTGGACCATTCTGCACATTGGCTTCAATGGTGATCGTTCCCTGCTCGGTGAACTTGGCGGCATTGGAAAGCAGGTTAAGCAGGATCTGGCGGAGGCGCATCGAGTCCGCCCTGACAATCGGAAGGTTGGGAGCGAAGTTTTGCAGTAGCTGGATCGGCTTGTCTTTGAGCAGGCCTGCGGCGGTGGGAACTACGCTCTGAAGGAGATCGACCAGGTTGACATCATCAAAGGCCAGCTCCATCTTTCCGGCATCGATCTTGGACAGGTCCAGGATATCGTTGATCAGGCGCAGCAGATGCTGACCGGAGTTGTAGATGGCGTTGAGGTCCTGTTCCTGCAGCTCGCTGACCGGTCCGTCGATGCCTTTCAGGATCACCCTGGAGAACCCGATGATGGAGTTAAGCGGGGTGCGCAGCTCATGGCTCATATTTGCCAGGAACTGGCTCTTAAGCCGGTCCAGTTCGCGCATTTCATTGATGGCTTGCTGGGCCAGTTCGTACGAGCGGGCATTGTCGATGGCGATGGCGATCTGGTCGGCCAGGGTCTGCAAGACCGCGAGGTCCGTCTGTGCGAAGGCATTAATCTTGGTGTCCTGGAGGTCGATGGCCCCGATCATGCGCTTACCGATCCGCAGCGGGATCGCCGCCTCAGAGCGGGTGTCGGGAAGCAGTGGGTTCGGCCGGTGAATCGGATCGAGGGAGGTGTCGTTGACGACCATCGCGTTGCCGGTGGCGGTCACGGCGCCGACGATCGAGCGGGAGCCAACCGGCAGGGCATGATGGCGTTCGAGCATCTCCGCACCAGCCTGGCCGGTAGCGGATTTCAAGACAGCGTTGAATCCGGTTTCCTCGATGGTGAATATGGCGGCGTGATAGAACCCGAAGCGTTCACGGATCAGATCGACCGTCCTGGTAAAGAGCGCATCCAGGTCCAGGGTCGAGGTGACCAGGCGGCCGATTTCAGCCGAAATGGCAAGGTACTCATTCTGCCGGCGCAGCGTTTCTTCGGATTTCCGCCGCTCGGTGATATCGCGGGCGATCCAGAAGACCTCGTTGTCATTGAGTTTCGAAATGGTCGCATAGAACCAGTAGGTCTCGCCTTCAATGGCCAGGGGATATTCGATATTGGTGATTTCGCTGGTCTGGAGGGTCTTGTGGATCGCCTCCATGAAGGGACGGTGGGTTTCGGGTGGCAGGACGTCCACGATTTTCTTGCCCACCATATCCGCGGGAGGCTGGAAGAGCAGGGAGGGGTTGGTGGGCGCAACGCGCACATACCGCCCCTCCTTGTCATAGACGATGAGCACATCGGTCATCGCGGCAAACAAGGAGCGAAGTTCGAGTTCGGATTGCTTGCGCTCATAGGCGACCGCGACCTGGTTGGCGATGAAAACCAGGGTCTCCCGATCCCGTTCGGTCAAGCCGCGCCCCGGGTTGTAGGACTGGGTGACCAGGACCCCGATGGTCCTGCCGGCACTGCGCACTGGGACACCCAGCCAACCTTTGCCGTCCAGACCCTCCTCCACCTGGCCGGAGCTCTTCAGCCGTTCAAAGGTCTGCGGGGTGGCCAGGAAAGGCTCGCCGGAGTGCAGGACATAAGCAGCCAGCCCCTTGCCCGGGATTTGAGAGGGCAGCGGCCCGCTGTGTTCGTCGGCATAGAACGGGTAAGTCAGCAGGTCGGTCTGGCTGTCGTAAAGGGCAAAGTAGAAAACATCGGCCACCATCAGGGTCTTCACCGCGGTATGAACTGCCCGCAGCAGGGTGGCGATGTCCGGGGCTGCCAGGGCGGCTTCGGAAATGTTGCGCAGGGCATCTTGAACGGTTTCGTTGTACTTGCGTTCCGTGATGTTCTTGTCCACGCCGCGGTAGCCGAGGCGTTTGTGGTCGGGGCCGAGAATGGGAACGGCGCTCGTCGCCACGTAGACCTGTCGACCATCCTTGGCACGCAGCACATTTTCGAGATCGATGGCCTGGCCGTTTTTATCGATCGCGGCAAGAAGTTGCTGGTACATCCGTTGGGCGACCTGGGGTTCGGTGAGATCATTGTAGGACAGACCGAGCATCTCTTCCGGGTCGTATCCGAGCACGTCGGTGACACGTTCCGAAAGGTAGGTATATTTCCAGTCGAGGTCGGTCTCCCAGACGTAGTCGGCGCTGACGAGGACAACATCCCGGAAGCGGGCTTCGGAAGAGCGAATTTGGTTGAACAGTCCGGCATTTTCGATGGCGAACCCGACCTGGCGGCCGATGGTCCTGACCAGATCGACGGTGACCGGGTCGATCGGTCCGGCGGTCTTGCGGAAGGCGCAAAGGGTGCCGAGAACCTTGCCCTTGGATTCAAGGGGCGCACCCACGTAGGCGAAGTAGCCGGATTCGATTTCCCCTGAGACATCAACCGGAGCCCCTTTGCGGAAGTCTCCAATGGCAAGGGTATCCCGAGTGCTGAAGACGACGTTGCAGAGCGAATTCTCCAACCCCTCCGCAGGGTCCTCCGGAATGCCCCCCGGCAGGCCCATCCGGACAATCCGCTCCAGTTTGCCCCGTCCTTCATTGAACATGGTGATCAATCCGCCGTCGAAGCCGATCGTTTCCAGCGTCTGGGTGAGGACGATCTCAAGGATGCCTTTGAGCTCGAGCGATTGGCTGGCCGAGGCAATGATCTGGTTCAGGGTGGCGAGTTCTTCATTGCGCTGGGCCGTGATCTGGAACAGATAGGCGTTCTGGATGGCGATGGCGGCTTGACTGGCAATGGAGGTGAGCAGGCTCCGTGTGTGGAGGTCAAAGGCGTGCGGGCGGGTGTAATCCTCGATCCCGAGCACACCCAGGGGTCGTTCTCCGATCATCATCGGCACGCCCAGCCAGCATCTCGATGGAGGCCCGATATGCTCCACTCCCAGGGCAAGGATTTTCTCAGGAGAGCAATCTTCGATAAGCACCGGGCTGCCCTGGCGGAGGACATACTCCGTAAGGCCGTTGCCGCCGATTTTGGAGGGTCGATCGACCGGCCGACCCTCGGCATAGATCAGGGGGAAGCGGACCTCGTTCCTCTCCTGATCAAAGAGACCGACATAAAAATTGCTGGTATCCATCAAACGCGAGGCGTAGGCGTGGATATTGCCGACGATGGCGTTCTCATCCAGGGAACTCGCCAGGGCGCGACCCATGTCGTTCAGAACTGCCAATTCCTCTGCCCGGAGTTGGGTCTGATGGAACAGGCGCGCATTCTGCATGGCAATGGCTACCTGGCTGGCGATGGAGGTCAGCAGCTCCAGGTGATGATCTTCGTAGACGTGCGCTTTTTCGACGCTTTGCAGGGCGATGACGCCTAGGATGCTTTCCCCGAGCAGGATGGGGGCGCCCATCCAGCACAGCGCGGGCCTCTCATCCCCGAGGGGGATAAACTCGAGGCCGAGGGCCTTCAAGTGCTCCGGCACCTCTTCAGGGATCAGAAGGGCGGCATGGGTGCGAATGATGTGGTCGGTCAATCCGGAGCCCAGCTCTCTTTCGGGAACGGATACTCTTTGACCGTCATTGACCGCCAGAGGAAAGTCAAGGCGGTTCGCTTCTGCATCGTAGAATGCAATGAAAAAGTTTGTCGTATCCATCAAGCGGGTCGTGTAGGTGAAGACGGTTTCGACGACCCCGGTGATGTCCAACCGCGCGGTGAGCTCGCGTCCCATCTCGTTCAGAATCTGCAGTTCTGAGGCCTGTTGCTGGGTCTGTTGGAACAGGCGGGCGTTTTCCAGGGCCATCGAGAGCTGGTCGGTCACCTGTTTGACCATCAGCTGTTCTTCTTTTCCCCACAGGCGGTTTTTTTCCGGGCTGCTGATCTCCAGCACACTCCAGGTTTGTGGATTGGTACGGAAGGGGACCGAGAGGGAGGTCGAGGGTTGGGATACGTCCAGGCGGGCCTGCAGCTGGGGCTCGGGACCCAAAGGCTTGGTTCCCAGTTCCACCCGGCGGTGGCGCGGCTTTGACCGGCTCGCCGCGGGCGTGGCGGTTTCGGCGGCGACAGGGCGGTTCTCCAGCCCAGCTTCTGCCAGCGCAGCCGTTTCCGTCAGTCCAGGGCTGGTATCCCCGGCCTGTTTGATATCGGTGAAAAGCTTTTCAAGCCGCTTCTGGATACGTTTGCTTGACATAGAGAATTAACTCCTCGGCCAGGCTGCGGTACTGCACGGCACCCCGGCTGTTCGGTTTGTAACGCGTGATGGGCATACCCAGGATCGGGCTTTCCCGCAGTTTCGTATCGATCTCGATGATGGTCCTGAAAAGTCCGACCCCAAAGGTCCGCTCCAGCTGTTCATGGATGTCGCGATGGGCGCGATTGCGCTGATCGAGCAGGGTCACCAGGATCCGGTAGGCCAGGTTGGGATTGTCTTCGCCGCGCACCTGCCGGATGATCGACATCATGTCGCGCAAGGCATAGGCTGAAAAATATTCCGCCTGGGTGGGTATGATGAGCAGATGGGCTGCGCTGAGAGCATTCAAGGTGATCGCTCCCAAGGAGGGAGGACAATCGATCAGGATGATCTGGTAGGGCAGAGCGTCCACCTGATCGATGGCGGTACGCAGGCGATTGGTGTAGTTCAGATAAACGGGCAGGGTTTGCTCCGCCTGTTCCAGCGCGGTGTTGGCGGGAATCAGATCCAGATTGTCATAAGCGGTATGCAGACAGGATTCAAGCAGAGGGGCGGCATCCAGGAGTACCTCACTGGAAGTGTGCTCCACTTTGCCGGGCTCAATGCCGAGCGCCAGGGTCAAATTCGCCTGCGGATCGAGGTCGATCAGCAAGACCTTCTGTCCGGCTTCTGCCAGGGCCGCACCCAGGGACAATGCCGTGGTTGTTTTGGCAACTCCCCCTTTTTCGTTCGATATGGCAATCACATACGACATAACCGCCTCACTCCGCAGCATTGGTCAATCCGGGTTGGACCTGGACGGTTGCTTGGCCGGTCCAGGATTGGACGGATCTTTTTCTTTAATACTTGGACTATAGGATCGGATCTGGACTTCTCCTGCACCCAGGACCTGGCGGAGTTCCTCCACCGCGACCTGCAACATCACCGTTGGATCGTTGGTGCTGCGGATGCGGGTGGTGATCTCCGAAACGGCGCGTTCGCGATCCGCCCGCCGGGTGGTCTCTTCGAACAGGCGGGCATTCTCCAGGGCAATGGCGGCCCTTTCGGCGACCGCCTGGACAAGGGCCAGTTCATTTTCAGTCCAGACCTTTGAGGCATCCTTCGAGCGGATGTGCAGCACACCGATCACTTCGCCGCGCAGTTTGAGCGGGACGGCCAGGACCGGTTCCTTATGGGTTGGGATGACGGTCTCGCCGGTCTTGACTGCGGTGCGGATCTCTGGAAGGTCCACCGGTTTCTCCATGGGGATGACCGTTGTGCCGGAATATTGATATCCGGCCGTCTGTGTCTCCGAGGGGAGCCGTTCCCATGCCTGGCGAATATACTGGCCATAGCTGACCTGGGCTTCGGTCAGGGCACGCTGGGTTTCACCGAACAGGTTCGCATTTTCGATGGCGATGGCGACCTGGTCCGCCAAAGTGGTCATCACCTCGACATCCTGTTTGCTGAATGCCGCAGCCTGAGCGCTTTGAACATCTAGGACGCCGGTCAAACGGTCGCCGACCTTTAAGGGCAGGGACAGCTCTGATCGTGTGTTAGGCAGATCAGGGTTGTCAAAGAACACTGCGTCTTCCCCCACGTCCAGGGAGATGCGTGCCTCCGCATGCTCGGCGACGTACCCCACCATCCCTGTTTGCCCAATGCGCAGTTTGTGGCCCCGCGCGAGCATACGCTGCCCGCCCTCGCTGTTGGCCGCGCTCAGCACCGCGTATTCCCTTTTCGCATCCAGCATGAAGATGCCGACATGATAGTAGCCGAAATCCTGGCTGATCACCGTGGTGATGGCGGGCAGGAGCTCTTTAATATCCGTCAGCTGGGCAATCGCACGGGCAACTTTTGAAACCGTCTCCAATTGGGAGGCACGATGCTGGGATTCTTCCGAGGCGGCTTCCAGAGCGGTTGTTCGCTCTTCCACCTGTTTTTCCAGGTTTCCGGTCAGTTCATCGAGGCGCGTGATCATCCGGTTGAAATGGACCGTCAACTCGCCGACCTCGTCCGCGGAGACGACATTGGCGCGCTGTTTCAGGTCCCCCTGCTCGACCTTGTTGAAGATCTCGATCAACCTCCGCAGGGGGTCCGATACCGACCTGGAGAGCAGCAGCGACAGGCCAAAGCCGAACACGACCGTCGCGATGCCCACAAGGATCGTTTGGACCTGGAGGGTTCTCAATGCGCCCGCAGGGCCGATGATGCCATTGAACAGGACCGTCACCATCAGGTGATAGCCGATGGGTGCGACCAGCAGGACACTGACCAGGATCAGGAAAAAGATGATCACCTGGAGCTTGGTGAAGATTTTTGCCCCGGCCGCGCTGGACAATTGGCTTTCGGACAGAACCGGGAGCAGGATTTCGTGGGCCGGGATGAGCATGCGTTCAATGATCAGCACGCCTAGGGAAACGATAATCGAAGCCGCAATGACACCGCCGATCAAGGTATAGAGCAGCTGATCGCCGGAAGCCTTCAGGCCGAATTGAAGATAAGCCATCAGCGGTGCGATCACGACCAGGATAAACGCGATCGCTGCGGCGATCCCGTAGCGCCAGGGCAGGGCGGTGATCTCCCGCCAGGCCTGCAGTTCTTCGTCGGTACCGGAGGGCAGGGAGGCGCCGCTCAGCCAGAGGTTGATCCGTTCGCGGGGCAGGCGGTAATTGTAATAGACCCAGAGCAGGAGAAGAAAAATGCTGGCCAGGGCGGTGACCAGAGTTGCCAGGGCGGCCTTGGGGGCCTGCGCCTTGGTGAACTCGGCGTTATTTTGGATAAAGAATGCGGCGGGGATGACAAACAGGTACGGAATGAGCTGAGCGATGGCCGCTGCAGCCGGTAAAAAGAAATTCCCGGTCCTCGCCAGCACCCGTCCAGATAGGGTTGATGATAATTCAGATCTTTCCATAGTTCATCTGTCCTGTCCCGTTCGATTGAGCCGTTGATGCGCGGCTTGAACTCCTTTACCCTTGCGCACCCTTTTGGACTTGAAGGATGATTTCGGAATTTTCGAAGACCTGGGCCAGTTCCTGGACGGTAGCGTGCAGGATGGTATCAAAGTGCACCGAGGCCCCGATTTTCGAGGTGATGTCTGCAATGGCATATTCTTGCTCTGCCCTTTGGCTGATTTCCTCATACAATCGAGCGCTCTCGAGGGCGGTTCCCAACCGCTCGGCCAGGCTGTTGGCGACGGCAATGTCGTCGTTCGTCCAGCGGCCGCCGCTGGTTGGCTTGTCCAGTCGGATGGCACCAATCCCCTCGCCCCGAACCTCGATAGGCAGGTGCAGGGTCACCCCATCGTTCGAGATGACGGCCTGCCGGGTCTTGACGGCTTTCAGGGCTTCAGGACTGGCGGACCCGGTGACGGGGGCGACCTCCCCCTCGGCCAGGCTGACATAACCGATTTCGGTCCTGCGCTCCTTCAGGAGCCGTTCCCATCCACTTCGGCTGGTTTCACCATAGGCTCGACGGAGATCTTCCAGTGCCCCTTGCGATTCGGCGAACAGGCGGGCGTTTTCGATGGCAATGGAGACCTGGTCGGCCAGAACCTTCAGGGTCGTGATGTCCTCTTCGTTGAACGCGGAGGCCTGGATGCTTTGAACATCCAGTGCTCCCACGAGTCTGTCCCCCACGATAAGGGGCAGGGCTAATTCGGAGCGGGTTTCGGGGAGATCCGGATTGTCGAAGAAGACCGCATCCTGACCGACGTCCAGGGCGATGCGTGCTTCGCCCAGCCCGGTGACATACCCCACAATTCCGACCTGTCCAATCTTCAGTTTATGACCGCGGGCCAGCATCCGTTTGCCGCCCTCGCTGTTGGAGGCCCGCAGGACCGCGTACTCGCCCTGCTCGTCCCGCAGGAAAATGCCGACGTGATAGAAACCAAACCGCCTGCTGATCAGGAAGGTGACCTGCCCCAGCAATTCGTCAAGGTTGCGGAAACGGGCGGCAGCCGCACCGACCTCCGCCGCGGCCTGCAGCAGGACGGCGCGCCGGTCAAGCGCCTGGGTGCGTTCGGCAACCCGTTCCTCCAGGCCCCGGCTCAACTCCTGAAGTTCCCGGTTCCGCTCGGTCAGGGTGATTTCAGATTCCTGTAACCGTTGAACCGTATCGTTGAGCCTGCCCATGATCAGCCGGAACAACAAGGCGATCATGAGGGTGAGGATCGAGATGATGACTATGTCATCAATACCCGTCATGGCACGGATCGGGTTCGCATTCAACCCGTTGAGATCGGCATACCCCAGGAAGATGACCGAAATGATGATCAAGCCGATGAAGATGTAGGTCGCCCGATCCCCGAGGAGCAGAATGCCGATGACGAGCACCAGAGGCAAGCCGTAAATGGAAACGTCGTGCAAGCCGAGAGTAGAAAAGGCGATGTAATCGATGATCAATAGGATGGACACGGGGGTCAGGACTCTAGCGGGTAGAGTGATGCCTCGCCAGGCCAGCAGGAGAGTCATGAGGGTGAGCACACAACCGATCACCAAGACGAGCCCATAGACCGTGGCGCTACCGCTTTTCGCGGTCGTGTTAAAAGCGACGAGTGATAACCCGGCCTCACCAAGCGCAGTGATGATGAGCAGGGACAGCAGGACCCGTCGGTTGACGGTGTTCTCATTCCTGGACGCCTGTTTTGTTCCGGTCTGCATGCTCATAAGAATGGATACTCCTCGTGTCCGGACGGCCGGGTCTGTTAAAACCCGGCCGTCGTGCCGCTGGGCGGTTCGTAAGGCAATGCGTTGCCTTCCGCTTCTTTCCTCGAACGCCTTTTTTCATCACTTCTGGATCCAGTCATCTGCAACCGGACCTCTGCCTGTTCCAGGTTGAGCGATTTCTTGAGCTCTTGGACGGCCGTCTGCAGCACGGTATCGATGTCCAGCGAGGCGCGCAGGTGTGAGCTGACCTGCCCGAGCATTTGCTCACGCTCTGCTCTAAGCTGGGCTTCGTCTACCAGGCGTGTGTTTTCGAGGGCGAGGGCCACACGGGCGGCGATTGTCTCCAGAAGGGCGATCTCCTCGGGCTGCCACTCGTGAGCCGGCTCCTGGTCATCGTAACCGATGACCCCGATCACCTCTTCCCGCAGGATGATCGGCGCGACCAGCCGAGCGCGGGGAGGATCCTCCGCCGTCGAATAGGTGGAAGTTTGTCCGGCCTGCAACTGGCGCGTGATTTCCCTGGGGAAGGATTCACTGGCTGGCAGGATGTGCAGCTGGTCGTAGTTGTAACCCAGACTCCTGCCCTGGCGGATCCGATCCCAGGAGGTACGGACTGTTTGAGCTGCCAGCTTGCTCACCTCGGTGATGCGGCCTTGGAGCTGTGCCATCAAGCGGATGTTCTGGATCGAAAGGGCGATCTGGTCGGCGAAAGCTTGCAGGGTGGTCGTTTCGAGGACCGCGGGGGCATCTGCGGCGGTTTGAATGTTCAAGATCCCCAGCAGGCGTTCTCCCACGGCGATGGGAAATGTGAAATTGGCTTGTTTTCCCCGCAGCAGGGTCGGCCGGGAGACCCGGTAAACTGCACGGCCGAAATGATAAGTCAGGATATCCATCTCGGAAACCAGAGCAGTCATGTCTCCGACGGAGATCTTGAGCTGGAAATGCTCGGCAAGAAGCGCGGCCCCTTCCGGGCTGTTGGAAGCGCTGAGAATCGCATTCTCGTTCAGATCGTCCACCAAAAAGATGCCGATGTGTCCATGATGATAAAGGTCTCCCAGCAGGTGGACCGATTCGTCGATGAGAACCGCCTCCTCGCGCGCTTGGCTGGTCAGGCGGGCGAATTCGGTGATGACCTGTAAGGCGACATTTCGTTGTTCCAGGCTGTGGGTCTGTTCAACGACCTGCTTTTCAAGGGTGGATTGCAGGTCCTGAAGCTCGCGGTTGGCCTTGTTGATCTCGTCCAGGCGCCGCTGCTCGAGGGAATTGCGGAAGGCGGTCGCGGCCAAGAATGCAGCGCCCATGACCAGAAAGGCTCCGCCGTTGGTAACGACCGAGCTCGCGTCCAGGCCGGGGACGATGAGCAGCAATAAAAATGTGGCGATGACCACCGCACCCGAGAGCAGCGCGATCCCCCAGAAAGGCAGCAGAACGCTTCCCAGGATGAGCGCCAGGGGAACGACCGTGATGAGGGATCGCTGAGGATCCTCGTGATTCCAGATCAGCCAGTAGGCGGAAGCAGCCAGACTGAGGGTGAGAATTAACGAGCCGACCAGGACCCAACGGGTGCGGCTGAAGATGTAGCTAAGCAGAGCCGCGAGGATTAATCCGGCAAGGGCGAGGATCCCGCTCGGGGATGAGGTTGCCATCACGGATCCAATAATCAGGCTGACGATTAAAAAGGATCCCACAATGAGAGACAGCGTTGCCAGTAATTGCGCCCTTCGTCTGGCGCCGATCTCCTGGAGGGAGGAATGAGGGGCGATCAAGCTCTGGAAGAAGCCAGGGGCGGCTGGTTGGCTTAGCTTCTCGACGGGTTGGCTGTTCATTTCTTATCCCGACCCTTCTCATCCTGTGGCAGCAAACCGATCTGGATGAAGGCATTGGGTACCTGGAGGGTATTTCCGAGTTCACGGATCGTGTTCTGCAGGACGGTATCCAGGTCCACCGATTGCGAGACCTGGGCCGAAATCAGGTTGATCTGTCGCTCCCGCATGGCCAGCCTGCGCATATCCTGGACCAATCGTGCATTTTCCAGGGCCATAGCCAGGCGGTTGGCGGCTTCCTCAACCAGCCGGACAGTTTCGGCCGGGATTTCTTTGCCCTGGTACCGCAGGTCCAGAGTGCCAATGGTCTGACCGTGGACACGGATGGGTACGGCCAGAACATCCCCGGGGTTGTCTCCATTGACGTGGAGGACCTGGGTGGTTCCCTGGGCTAGCGCCGCCAGGCTTTCGGTCGAAGCCTGGTGGATCGGTTCGAGACCGCTTGCGGAGGCGCGATAGCCAGGTACGGTGCGGTATTGCTGCAGGTAGGATCTCCAGGCTCGACCGCTGTATTCCTGAAAGGATCTTTCCATCGCCGCCGCGCTCTGCTTCAATTCCTGGAGGAGACGGGTTCTTTCGATGGACACGCCCAATTGGTCGGTCAGGATCTGCATGATCGAGATGTTATCCTGGTCGAATGCATTGACCTTGTCGCTTTGGACATCCAGGACGCCGAGGATCCGCTCGCTTGTTTTGATTGGCAGAGCCATTTCCGAACGGGTATAGGGAAGCAAGGGATTGCGGAAGTGAACCGCATCGGCACCCACATCCAGGGCGATGCGGGGTTCACCCCTCTGGGCCACAAAGCCCACGATGCCCACCTGGCCAACTTTCAATTTGTGTTGATTGGCCAGCATGAGCTTACCAGCTTCACCGCCAGCGGCGTGGAGTACCGCATATTCGCGACTCTCGTCGATCAAGAAGATGCCTACATGGTAATAGCCGAACCGTTCCCGGATCAGCTGGGCGACGCGGTCGAGCAAGTCGATGGGGTTTTGTTCCATCGAGGCATCCCTGGCGATCTGGGCGGCAGTTTGCAGGTCCCTCGAGCGGGACTCGAGGGTTTTCGTGCGTTCATTTACCCTCTCTTCCAGGTTCGTCACCAAATTTTGCACCTGGGAGGTCATGGTGTTGAAGGCATTGGCAACCGTACCGAACTCGTCTTCCTGATCCACTCGGGCGCGTGTGCTCAAATCGCCCGCCGCGACCTGGCTGGCAGCCGAAGCCAGGGAGCTCAAAGGATTGGTCAACGTTTGGATGGTATAAAGGGCTCCCAGGACCGCGACCGCGGCCGAGATCAAGTCGATGATCAGGTTGGTGGCGATCGTCGTGTGCAGGTTGGCAAATGCCATCGCCTGCGGGGTTTCGGCGAGCAGGACGATATTAAGGGCCGAAATCCAGTGAAAGACACCGACCTCAGGGATATTGAGATGGTCGTAGAGCACGAAGCCGTTTTTGCCTGTGGTGATCGCCTGCGTGATGCCGGCGGTGTAGACATGAGTCTTCGCCGGCCCGCTGGTAAGACCATTGAGCAGGGAATAATCATTATTGACCAGATACAACCTGGCATTGGGGTCGCTAGGGACAGGCAATAATTGCTGGAGGTACTGCAGGCTGCACCGGCCGGTGAGGAACCCAACCGTGGTTCCGAACGGATCCCGGATCGGCTGGGTGACGAAGACGTCCACCTCGTTCGCCGGCGGGAAGAAGGCCGGAGCCGCGGCGGAAGGCTGGGTGCCGCCTTGTTGCTGGAAAAGTTCTGTATACAGGTTTTGCCCGTCATCCTTGGGTTGGGTACTGGCGAGGACCATCCCCTCATTATTGATCAAAAACAATTCTTGGTACTTGCCGGATTTCGTCAAGAGCTGGCCAAGGAGTTGCACGACCAGATCGCGATCGGTCTGGACGATGGTCGCCGGAGGCAGTACCGCCAGGTCCGCCATGTCATTCACCGTGTTCGGGTCGGTCAGGTTCAGATCCTGTTTGAGGCTATTGACCCAGGCGGTGACGGAGGACTCTTTTTGGGTCAGGATGGTATCCAGTCCGGACACTGCATAGCGTTGGTCGCTGTACTGGCTGTTCAGGATGGAAGAAGCGCTCAGGGTGAAGATCGGGATCAGCACGATCAACAAAAACGAAGGCAGCAGGCGGTTGGATAGTCGGCCGCTGACAATACCGCGGATCACCACCAGGAACAACAAGGCGCCGCCCAGGGTTGCGATCAAGGGGATCAACCACTGCAAAATGGTGATATCGGTGATGGTCAGGCGGCTGACCGGAGGCGTGCGATCGAAAACCAGGATTGCGACGGTTCCACAGATGCTCGCCAGCGGGGTAAAGACCAGGCGGAAGTTTCGTTCGATCCCGAACCAGGCAATGAAAACCGGGATCACCCAAATCCCCACGACCAGCAGGAGGGTCATACCGGACCAGATCGCCCCGTACGAGGCGATGGTCACGACGGCCAAAACGATCATCAGGAGAGCCGCTGTCCAGGACCTGCCTTTCGCCAGGAGGGGTCGGCTGAGGAGAAACAGGGCGGATCCGACCACGGCAAGGACCGCTGCGGCAAACATTTGCCAGGTGTTGGTGATGAAGAAGATCACCACGTAGCCTACCGCAGCGATCACCCCCATCGCCGGCACGAAGGTGCTCAGGGTCTCCAGGAACCGGAGGCGGTTTATGAAATCTTGCGATTGAGGAGTTCGTTCCACGCTTGCTTCCCTTATCCGCGATTCAAGCCGAGGGGCCGGAATCGCCGCTGGGCGACTTCGGAGAGGTGACATAAACCGAGACTTCAGAGACATTTGGCAGCTGGCGCAGCTCGCGCACAGTTTCCTGGAGCAGGATATCCGGGTCGAGAGTACGGCTGAGTCGGGCGGTCAGGTCGATCAACCTCTGCTCCTGGGCGGCCCGGCGCTCGGTATCTTCCAGCAGGCGTGCGTTTTCGAGGGCCAGCCCGACCTGATTGGCGACCTCGTTCGCCAGGGATTTTTCGGCTTCACCCCAGGCCGTTTCGCTCTTCCGGTTCAAAACGATGGTGCCGATCTGTTGACCTCGCAGGCTGATGGGCACCTCCATTCGGGTGGTGTCCGCACGCGGATTCTCCTTCAACTTATCGGGGTCCAGGTGTCCGGTGACGCCTCTCTCCAGGTCGATCGGGGCCTCCTCGCCTCCGGAAATCACGAGAGGCGCTAGGCCGACCGAAGTATATTGATAGGCGCGCTTTTGTTGCAGAATCCGCTCTCCCCAGCTGCGGCGGACATTTTCAAAGGTAATGGTTTCGAGACGACGAAGCGTATCCTGGGTATCGGCGACCAGGCGGGTATTTTGAATGGCGAGGGCGATCTGGTCGGCCAGGGATTGAAGCAGGCTGATCTCGTCGCGGTTGAACGCGGCGGGCTCTTCGGATTGAAGGTCGAGTACACCGATGACCTTGTTGCGGGCGGTCAAAGGGATCGCCACTTCCGAGCGGGTTGCGGGCAGCTCCGGATTGTTGAAAAAGACCGCATCCGTGCCGACATCCAGGGCGACATGGGACCGGTTTTGATAAGCAGCGGTCCCGACCACGCCCTGCTGCCCGACGCGCAGGCGGTGACCGTTTGCCAGCATCCGCTGCCCACCGGGGGAGGAGGCCGCCTGGAGAATCGCATATTCATCGGTCGGGTCGAGAAGGAAGATACCCGTATGGTAATATCCAAACCGCTCTGTAATCAGGTGGGCGGTCCGGTTGATCAAAGTGGCCAAATCCGGAATGGAGGCGATCTCGCCGGCGATCTGGGTGACCGCCTGAAGTTGAATGCTCTTGCGTTCCAGTGCGATCGTACGTTCCTTGACCTGCGCCTCCATCTCAAGCTGGGAGGATTGCAGCTGGTCCAATAATTGGTTGAGGCGGACGGTCAAAACGGTCGTCTCATCCGAGGTGATGATCTGTGCCCTTTCGTTGTATGCTCCGCTCTTGAAACTTGCCATGACCCGGATCAGCTCCTGGGTCGGCTGGAATTGAGAGCGGACCAGATACGTTGACAGGAAAAGGCCGAGTCCGAAAATGACCAGACCGAGGACCATGAGCTGGTTCTGATATTGGTTCAGAAGAAGGGTCGGATTGGCGCCCTGGACACCGGCCGCCGAGATATATTGGTAACCGAGGGCACCAATCGCCAGGATCGCAGAGAGGATCAAGGCGCTGATTACGAAGTATTGGCGGGTGCGCTGGCCAACCCCGATCAGGGTGGTCTCAGGAGACGGTTCTGCGGGTAATAGTCTGCGACGGGCCGGTGCAAGCTGACTGTCCAGATACAGGATGCTCTGGATCACCACCGCCATTCCCGCCAGGAACCCCCCGATGACAATGAGGATGACCTGAATCAAATCCACGTGGCCGATCCACAGCATGAACAGCGCCACCGGGAAGATCACCAGGAGAGACACCTGGATCAGTTGGGCGACCGCGGATCGGCGCGGCAGGGTGAGAATCTGATCCCAGGCAGAACTTTCCTTGCTAGCCTCCGGGAGGGGTTTCTTCAAAAAGATGTGGTCCAGGTAGAAGCGGGCTTGCCGGGTGATCCTGCGGGCATAAAAATAATGGAGTAGATCCACCAGGGCAATAAAGGACACCGTGCTGATCAACAGCTGGATCAGCTGCGAGCTGGATAACCCGGCGGTGATATAAACAAAATAAATACCAACCAATGGGCCGATCAAGGAGGAGAGCAATTGGGAAACGGTGTGAACACGCAGGATGTAGCCCCCGCCCAAGCGGGCGAGAAGCCGCTCTCCGGCACTCATCGGATTGCTTGGTCTGTTCATCATACCCGCTGCTCCTGGTGTGTTGACATCAATCCAATTTCATTTCGATGGTGGCATCATCTGCCCGGAGGGCCCGACCCAGTTCTTTGACGGTGGTCTGCAGGATGATATCCATGTTGGGTGAGGACCATATTTTCCCGGTGATCTCAGCCACCAGGCGTTCTCGTAAAGCGACTTGCTGGCTTTCTTCGAGCAGGCGTGCATTTTCAAGGGCCAGGGAGGCCTGCGTCGCAACCGCTTCGATGAGGCCGCGTTCCTCGGGCGTCCAGGACTGCAAGCCCTCCAGGCGGAGCTGACCGATGATCTGCTCGCGGAGGGTGAGAGGAACATTCAATGCAGTTGGCCGCTGGGTAGGGGTGGAAGATTCACTTCCGGAAACATACTCAAAGCTGCCGTGTTCGCGGGCGGTCTCTGACCAGGCTTCTGAGATATACAATCGTTGGGTGGCCCGTAATTCTTCCAGGTTCTTCTGGGCTTCCTGGAAGAGGCGGGCGTTCTCGAGAGCGATAGCGACCTGGTTGGCCATTCCCTGAAGGACAACGAGGCTCTCCGCGCCAAAAGCGGACTCCTTGATCGATTGAACATCCAGCGCCCCGATCACGCGGTCGCCGGCTAGGAGGGGTAAGGCAATCTCTGACCGGGTCTCCGGCAGGAGGGGATTGTTGAACCGCACTGGCTCTTGCCCCACATCCAGGGCCACCCGGGCGGACTTGGTGAGCACGGCTGTCCCGACCATGCTTTTTCCACCGACTTCAAGACGGTGTCCCTGTGCCAGAAGAGTCTGGCCCGCCTCGCCTGTCGCGTCTTTCAAATCCGCCCATTGTCCGGACGGGTCGATGATAAAAAAGGCCGCATAGTAGTAACCAAAGCGGTCCGTGATCAAATTGACCACCTTGTGCATCAGTTCATCCGGATTAAGAATGGAACTCGCCACACGCCCGACCTCCACGGTCGCGCTCAGCTGTTCGGTTCGCTCTGCGACCTGGTTTTCCAGGTTCCCGGTCAGTTCGTCGAGGCGTGCGATCATCCGGTTGAAATGAACCGTCAACTCACCGACCTCGTCCGCGGAGACGACATTGGCGCGCTGTTTCAGATCCCCCTGCTCGACCTTGTTGAAGACCTCGATCAGCCGCCGCAAGGGATCCGATACCGATCTGGAAAGCAGCAGCGACAGGCCGAAGCCGAGCACGACCGTGACGATGCCCACGAGGATCGTTTGGACCTGGAGGGTTCTCAATGCGCCCCCGGGCCCGATGATGCCGTTGAACAAGACGGCCACCGTCTGATGGTAACCGATGGGCGCGACCAGCAGAACGCTGATCAAGATCAGGAAAAAGATGATCACCTGGAGCTTGGTGAATATATTTGCCCCGGACGCACCCGCCAATTGGGTTTCGGAGCGGGCTGGAAGCAGGATTTCGTGAGCCGGGATGAGCAGGCGCTCCAGGAGCAGCACGCCCAGGGATACAATGACCGAGGCGGCGATCACACCGCCGATCAAGGAGTAAAGGAGTTGATCTCGGGAGGCTTTCAGGCCGAATTCCAAATATCCCAGCACCGGGGCGAGCACAATGAGGATAAAGGTGACCGCGGCGGCGATCCCGTAGCGCCAGGGCAGGGCGGTGATCTCCTGCCATGCCCGGACTTCGTCGTCCGAGCCGGAGGGAAGGAACTCGCCCTGCAGCCAGAGGTTGATCCGTTCCCGGGGCAAGCGGTAATTGTAATAGACCCAAAGTAAAAGAAGCAGGTTGCCGATCAGGCTGGCGACCAGCGTGGCCAGGGCTGCTTTGGACGCCTGGCCCTTGGTGAACTCGGCGTTATTTTGGATGAAGAACGCGGAGGGGATGACGAACAAGTAGGGAATGAGCTGGGCGATCGCCGCCGCGGCCGGTAGGAAGAAATTCCCGGTCCTGGCGAGCAGCCGTCCGGACATGGTGGCAGATAATTCAGATCTTTGCATGGCTCAGGCGTCCTATTTTAGCCAATTAAGCCGCGTCCTTAGGGGAGGGGCTTTTTGCCTCCCGGTCGACGTTGATCTTGATTTCGGCGCGCCGGGCGCCGAACACCCTGCTCAGTTCGCTGGTGGTTGTGGACATAATGGTCTGCATATCTGTGGATCGGCGGATCTTGCTGGTGATCTCGTACAGCAGGCGTTCTCGATCGACCTGTCGGCGGATCTGGTCCAGGAGCCGTGCATTGGCGATGATCGCTGCCAGACTTCCACCCAGCGTTCCGAGTAATTCCTCGTCACTCTCGCTGTAGGCACCGATCTTATCGCTTTCAACATTCAACACCCCAAGCAATTCGGAGCGGTAGAGGAGCGGGATCGCAAGTTCCGAGCGCACGTTGGAGGCAACCTGGATATAACGCGGATCCTGGGTGATATCATCGATTCGCAAAGGCTGCTGTTGAATCGCTACTGCACCCGTGATGCCGCTGCCGTAGGGAATGACAACCTGCTTGACCTCATCGGAGTAGCCGGCTACAGATTTAACCTCCAGCAGCTTCTTTTCCTTGTTGGCAAGCAGGATGGCCACGCGATCCCCTCCCAGGGTCACCTGAAGGCCCTGGGTCGCGCTGTTCAGGGCTTCTTCGATGGTGGTTCCGGAAGCGGCTGCAGTGGTGACATGATGGAGCAGGCGGTGTTGTGAAAGGTGTTCCTGGGTTTCAGCGAACAATTCTGAGTTGATCACCGCCACTGCCAGCTGGTCCGCCAGGATGCGCAGCACATTGACATTTTCATCGCTGAAGGAATAGGCATGGGTGCTCTGGACATCCAGCGCGCCGACGATTCGGGTTCCAACCTTGAGGGGGATGGCGATCTCGGCTCGGGTATCGGGCAGTAGGGGGTTGGCATAATAGATGCTATCCTGGGCGGTGTCATTGACCACCAGGGGTTCGCCGTTTCCGGTAACGTATCCGACGATCGATTTCGAACCGACCTTCAGCTTATGTCCGGCATGCTTCATTTGGGCGCCGGCTTCACCCGTGGCTTCTCGCACGGCTGCGTCTTCTCCATTGGGTTCGACCAGGAAGATCGCCGCGTGATAGAAGTTGAACCTCTCGCGAATCAGAGAGACAGCCTCCGCCAGCAGCTGATTCAGGTCGAGCGATCCGGAGATGTCCCGGGCGATCTCGGCTGCAGTTTGTAATTGGAGCGCTCGCTGACGAGTCCCGTCCAGCAGGCGGACATTGTAGATGGCGCCTGCGACCTGGGAAGCCAGGGTGGTCAGGAAGCGCAGGTCGCCCTCATCAAAAGCGCGCTCGCGTTCGGTATCCTGGACGATGATCGCACCGACGACCTCGCCGGCGATCAGCAAGGGGGTTCCCAACCAGGACTTGGCTGGTTTGCCGACGACCTTGGCGCCCAGGACAGCTGCCCTTCTCTCGGTTTCTTCAACGATCATCAGGGGTTGTTTGGTGCGGATCAGGATCGAGGTCAGGCCCTCGCCCAAGGGAAAGGATTCCAGGCTGCCCGTCTGCCCGTGGCCCGAGTCTAGTTCATAAAGATAAGGGATGCTGATGGAGTCGGTGCTGGGTTCATACAACGCTACGAGGAAATTCTTCTCACCCATATGCTGGCGGATTTGATCGTGGAGCACTCGATAAAGGGAAGGCAGGTCGTTGGCCGTGGAGATCGCCTGACTGGTGACCGTGATGGCTTCCAGCTCTTTCAGGCGCCGTTCAATATCTTTCTCGGCGCGGATACGCTCGATCGCGGAGACGGTCAGCTCGGCCAGGCTCAGATAAGACTTTACCGCGTTCGGAGGCAGTGGTTGCTTGGTTCGTCCGCCCACCACAAGCAGAGCTGCCAATTTTTGATTCCGGGTTACCGGGAGTAAGGCCACACTGGTCAGGTTTACCTGTTGAAGCAGTTTTAGCAGCCCTCCGGGCAGGCTGGTCAACTTGCCGACCTCGCCGTTCTGGATCTCCTCCGAGACCTGTTCCCATCCTTCCCCGGGTGCCACCTCCAGCCAGATCGGGAGGCTGTGGTTCCCGACCCGAATGGCGGGATCGGTCGATGCGACGACCCGCAATCTGGTATTTTCGGCCACCAGGAGGACCGCCTGATAGGGGGCGCGCTGGAAGACCATCTTGGCGGCCGAGTAGACCTCCTCCTCGTCCTTGGCCTGGGCGATCTGAAAGCTGGTTTGATAGACCTCGCTGACACCTTGAAGATTGACTTGGGTCGCTTCCATCAAGCGGATGTTTTGCATCGCGGAAGCCAGCTGGCCGGCAAGGGTTTGCAACATCGCCAGCGTTTCGGCGTCGAAGGCATTCAGATCCGTGCTGTGCACATCGATCCCGCCCAAGACCTGTTCGCCGGCAACAATGGGTATCCCTACTTCGGAACGCGTTTCGGGCAGCAACTCGTTCTTTTGATAGATGGGTTCGTCAGCGACATTGGCTGCCAGGCGGGGTTCCTTGTGGACGATCGCCCAGCCAAGAATGGAGGTCGGTCCGATGGTTAACCGTTTTTCAGCAGCCATCATCGCTTCCGCGGCCGCGCCTCCAGCGGCGTGTAGTTGGGCAGCCCGGCCGAGTTCATCGATCAGGTAGATGCCGGTATGGTAATAACCGAATCGCTCCGTCAGCAAGCTCGCTGTCTGGTGAAGCAGATCGTCGAGGCCTGAGAATGCGGTGATCTTTTGAGCACATTCTGAGGCGATCCGCACCTGCCGGGTTCGCTGTTCCAGTTGCCCGGTCAGGGTGTCCCTCAGCTCCATCAACTTCCCGTTGGTCTCCAGGATGTCAGCGAGGCGCTGCCGTTCAACAATCATGCGGAAGGCGGCCGTGATCAGCAGGAAGATTCCAATGGTCAACAAGACCCCTGAGGCGGTCGAGAATGCCTGCCGGTCGATGGGGAAGGGGAGGGTCGTCAACAAAAAAGCGGTCAGGGCATTGATGGCGACGACCAGGATCATGCCCCAGAAGGGAAGCAGGATCGTGCCCAGAACGAAGGCCAGGGGGACCAGCGAGTAAAGGGTGCCTACAACCGGTTCGCCGTTCAGGACCAGCCAGTAGGCTAACGCGGACAGTCCGAGGCTGAGAACCGCCGATCCGATCTGATAGTGCCGCAACCGGCCAAAGCCATAAGCCAGCAGGGAAAAGGTCACCAGCAGGAGGGATGCAAAAAAGGTCGGCGAAATCGGCTGGGCAATGCCATGGTAGATAAATTCAATAAATGCCATGGTCAGCAAGCCGGCTAGGGCCAGAACAAGGGCCGAGGCGCAAAGAAACTGCACCTGACGCCGCGCACCGAGCTCCTGGATGGATGGGTGGGGTCGGACCAACTTCTCGAAGAATCCCCCCAGTTTCGTCACTGGCTGTACTCGCAGCATGTATTTCTCCTTCTCGTCCTGATGGGTGGTCCGATCATCAGACGAGAATCCTGACTAGCTCAAATCCCAGACGGGTTCCCCAACCAGGATCCGCCGGATCTGTTCCGGAAAACGATCAGGATCGAGTGGTTTTCCGAGAAAGCCATCGAAACCTGAAGCACGGGCCTTATCCATCTGTTCTTTGCTGGCCTCGGCCGTGACCGCTACGATCGGGACCCGCTTAAGTCGCTCGGAGGCGCGGATCTTATTCAGGGCGCCATATCCATCTTCGTAGGGGAGACGGATATCCATCAGGATCAGGTCCAGCCGCGGCAGCGTATCCGCGTACTCGACCACTTCATAGCCCGAGGTTTTCCATTCACAGTGAATCCCCATGTATCCCAGCATGCGGGCGATCAGGACAAAATTGGAAACATTGTCCTCCACGACCAGAACCGTGGCATCCTTTGGAATGCTGACCTTCCTTCCAGTCTGGGTGTCGGCCGCAGGGTTCCGGATGGTATCTTGTGAATCGGGTGTGCTCATTTTTTCCTCAAATAACGTTCGACTTGTTGGGGCAAAGCATCGATGTCGACCGGCTTTTGGATGTATCCATCGCAACCGGCTTCCAGAGACTTTTCGCGGTCGCCGCGCATCACATTGGCGGTTAACGCAACAATGGGAACCCGCTCAAATCCGGGCAGAGCGCGGATCCGCGAGGTGAGAGTATACCCGTCCATGTCCGGCATGTTGATGTCCATGAGGATCAAGTCCGGATGTTTGGATTTAAGCACCTCCAGGGCCTCACCGGCATCACTGGCTTCCAGAAATCCATAACCCTCGGATTGCAATACTCGCCGGATCAGCGTGCGGTTGTCCAGATTGTCTTCGATATAGAGAATCATGCCAGAATCCATATATTTGGCCTGTGCCTCCAATGAATTATTTTAGCATGCGGGTTAAACCACCGCATAACAGCATCCTTGCAATCTCACCCCCCACCTATGTCTGGTCGGAATCGGGAAGAACAGATACAATTTCAAAGTGAAAGAAGGAGCCAAACCCATGACATCAGCCCAATTGCAGTTTCAGGCGATCAATACCCTCCGCTTCCTCTCCGCCGATATGGTTCAAAAAGCGAATTCCGGACATCCTGGTTTGCCAATGGGGTGTGCAGCGATCGCTTTTACCTTGTGGACCCGCTATCTGCGATACAATCCTCGAAATCCCTCCTGGCCGGACCGGGATCGATTCATCCTGTCCGGCGGGCATGGCAGCGCCCTGCTCTATTCCCTCCTGCACCTGAGCGGCTATGAACTCTCCCTGGATGAACTCAAACAGTTCCGCCAGTGGGGCAGCCTGACCCCGGGTCACCCGGAATATGGACTAACTCCCGGAGTGGAGGTCACAACGGGCCCGCTGGGTCAGGGTTTTTCGAACGGCGTGGGCATGGCCATTGCAGAGGCCCACTTGGCCGCTACATTTAATAAGCATGACCATCCGATTGTGAACCACTTTACCTATGCAATTGTCACCGACGGCGACCTCATGGAAGGTCTGGCCTCCGAGGCTGCATCGCTGGCCGGTCACTTGAAGTTGGGGAAGTTGATCTATTTTTATGACGACAACCGCATCTCGATCGATGGACCAACCGACCTGGCCTTTACCGAGGACCGCGGCGCCCGTTTTTCCGCATACGGCTGGCAGGTTCTTCAGGTCGCGGACGGAAATGACGTCGAGGCCATCGACCAGGCCATCCTGCAGGCCCAGACAGACCCGCGTCCCTCTTTGATTGTATGTCGGACTCATATTGGATTCGGCCTCCCGACCCGGCAGGATACGGCCAAAGCTCACGGCGAGCCGCCCGGTGATGCTGAACTGGACGGAGCCAAGACGAAACTGGGCTGGCCCATCGCGCCGCGCTTTGAGATCCCCGCTGAGGTGCTCGCCCTGTACCGTGAAGCACTCGATCGGGGCCAGAAACTAGAGACGGATTGGAAGGAAAGGCTGGAAGGGTACCGGAAGGCTCATCCCGGCCAGGCAGCTGAGCTGGAGCGCCGACTGAAGGCAGAATTGCCAGCGGATTGGGAGACTGCCCTGCCGACCTTCCCCGCCGACGAAAAGGGCCAGGCGACCCGTGTGGCATCCGGCAAGATCATCAATGCCCTGGCGGCGAAGCTTCCTGAGCTGATCGGAGGCTCGGCGGACCTGGCGCCCTCCACGAAGACCTGGATCGACGGCAGCCCGGCTTTCGAGCGGGAGACCCCGGCGGGACGCAATTTCCATTTTGGGGTGCGCGAGCATGCCATGGGGGCGATTGTCAACGGCATGGCCGTGCACGGCGGAGTGATCCCCTTCGGGGCGACTTTCCTGGTCTTCTCGGATTATATGCGCCCCGCCATCCGTCTTTCGGCGCTTTCGCACTACCCGAGCATCTGGGTCTTTACCCACGATAGCATCGGCCTTGGCGAGGATGGCCCGACTCACCAGCCGGTCGAACAGCTGGCTGCCTTGCGCGCCATTCCGAACCTGGTCGTGATCCGTCCGGCCGACGCCAATGAGACGGCGGCAGCCTGGAAGGTGGCGATCGGGCGCCGGCACGCTCCGACCCTTCTGGCGTTTTCGCGCCAGAATGTACCCACCCTCGACCGCTCGATCCTCGCCCCCGCCAGCGGCCTTGAAAGAGGCGCATATATCCTGGCGGACATCGGTGATGCCACCCCGGATCTGATCTTGATGGCGTCCGGGTCCGAGGTCAGCCTGATCGTGGATGCCGGGATGCGCCTGGCAGCCGAAGGGGTCAATGTGCGTCTGGTCTCTTTCCCCAGCTGGGAGCTTTTTGCTGATCAGGAGGCGGATTACCGGAACTCGGTCTTACCGCATACGGTCAGCTCGCGGCTGGCCGTCGAGGCCGGGGTTACGTTCGGCTGGGAACGCTGGGTGGGGGAGCGGGGGATCGTGATGGGTGTCGACCGCTTTGGCGCTTCCGCCCCGTATGAGGAGATCTATCGACATCTTGGCTTGACGGTGGAGCAGATTATCGAGCGGGCGCAAAGGCTGGTCCGATCGTAGATTGCGCATAGCCATCAATTGAACTGAAACCACGAATATCATTTGGAGGTGGAGCCATGAATGTTCAATTCCAGCAAGAATTCCAACACAAGTGGGAAAAATACTTTACCGGAGCCGAGCTGCCAGTGGCCTATTCGTACACCGATGAGGTCACCGCGGCGGAACGTGCTGACAGCCAGGACGAGGAACACTGTGTCATTGCCAGCTTCCAGCGCGTCCGGCAGGGTCATACCTTCGTCTATGGCGCAGACAGCCCGGGATGCAAGGGCTGGAGACGTTATACCGGATTTTCCCAATCCTTGCGACCCAAGTTCGAATTCTTCCTCACCTGCGGTATTCCAGGGGAGATCGAGGGCGAACGCTTAAAGAAATCGCCGGACCTGGTTAATGCCTACTTGCAAAGTCATCCCGCATTCGAGGCGCCAGGACGATTCCTGGTCTTCAAGCGGTGGGACAAGCTTGACGCGAACGACAGGCCTATGGCGGTTATCTTTTTCGCCCCGGCGGATGTTCTTTCAGGCCTGTTCGCGTTGGCGAACTATGACCGCTCCGATCCGCACGGCGTGATCTCGCCGGCGGGTTCCGGCTGTGCGACCATCGTGAACTATCCTTACTGGGAGGCGCAGGCGGAACAGCCACAATGCGTCCTGGGCATGTTCGACGTCACGGCCCGGGTCCAAGTGGCGGCGACCTTGCTGACCTTCACCATTCCCTTCAAGCGCTTTGAGCAAATGGTGGCGAACATGGAGGAGAGCTTCCTGACCACAGCGGCTTGGGAAGCCATGCGGGCGAGGATTCAGCAGGTGGGCTAGTCCTGGCCAGCCCGTTTGTGAGCAGACATAAAACACCGCCACTTCATCATCGAAGTGGACGGGGTTTTTGGCTTCCGACCCTAAAGAGCGGGTGATGGGACTCGAACCCACGATATCTTGCTTGGGAAGCAAGCGTTCTACCACTGAACTACACCCGCTTGTTGGAGAAAATTATACCAGAATATTCCATCACCCCTGGCGGGCGAGCAGCTTCTGGACCAGTTCAAATAGTGCGCCTCCGGCATCCCCCTGCGGTGCAACCTCCCGCAAGGAAGCCAGGGCGAGATCGGTCATCTGATCGGCCTTCTCCAGGGTATACAGCTTTGCGCCCTCGGCAGCCAGTTCACCCGCCATCGTCGGGATTTCTTCAGGCTTCAGAGGCCCCTGGATCCAGCGCTGGGCGAAGGGGCCTTTTTTGCCCAGCGCGTACAGCACTGGCAGGGATTTCTTGCCGGCGGCCAGGTCGGAGGCGATGGATTTGCCGGTCGAGGCAGGATCCCCCCAGATACCAAGGTAATCGTCCAGCACCTGGAACGCCATCCCCAGCGAATGGCCAAAATCCCGGTAGATCTGTTGGACCGCTTCCTTGGCACCCGCCAGCAGGGCGCCAAGGCCTGTACAAGTCGAAAGCAGCGCGGCGGTCTTCCCGGAAATCATCGGCCAGTAATCGTCCAGGGTCAGGTCGTCACGCTTTTCAAAGGACATGTCCTGGAACTGGCCGCGGGTCAGATCGAGGCAGGTTGCAAAGAGTTCCTGGGCGGCCCTCTGCACGACCTTCGCCGCATATTTGGCGGAAAGATCGGTCACGGCCAGGCCGGAGAGCACGAACAGCCCGTCACCGGCATTGATGGCATGCGGCAGGCCCCATTTGACCCAGACCGTTTCCCTGCCGCGGCGTGTGTCGGAATTGTCCTCGATGTCATCGTGGACCAGCGAGAAGTTGTGGACAAGCTCCACGCCCGCGGCAGCTGGCAATGCATCGGTCCAGCTGCCGCCTGCGGCTGCACAGGTCAACAGGAGCAGTAGTGGGCGGATCCGTTTACCGGCGGCCTCCGCACCTGCTCCGGCGCCTGTCCAGCCCATATGATAGGTCAACATTTCATAGAACGGCTGCGTACGCGGCTCGTTTAAACGGTCGATTTGCCGCTTCAATTCACCCTCGATTTCCGGAAGCATGGAGCTGGTAAAGTCGGCTAAATTCATCCTTTCACCGTCTCATTGAGTTTAACCTTATGAAGTTGGGAGAGATTTTTCGCCCCGGAGGCGAACATCGCCACCCGGATTTGCCGGGCGGTCAGACGCAGCAGATTCAAAGCCCCCTCCGCTGATCCGGCCGCGGCCTTCAAAAATGGGCCGGCCATCCCGCCGAGGATTGCCCCCAAGGCGAGGCATTTGGCAATATCCAGGCCGTCTTTCAGGCCGCCAGAGGCAAAGATCTTCATGCCTGGAGCGGCTTTTTTGACATTGAGGATCGCCTCTGCGGTCGGGATCCCCCAGCCCACGAAGGTGGCGGCCAGGGCCCAGGTGAATTCTTCCGTGGCGCGGTACATTTCTACCTGGGACCAGGAGGTGCCGCCCGCCCCGGCGACATCGATCGCCGAAACGCCCGCCTCGCTCAGCCTTCTGGAGGTCTGTTCGGACATCCCCCAGCCGACTTCCTTCACGATCACCGGCACATCCAGTCTTCTGCAGATCTTTTCGATCTTCCCGGCAAGACCTGCAAAGTTTGTGTCTCCCCCGGCCTGGACGGCCTCCTGTAGAGAGTTCAGGTGCAGGATCAGTGCATCGGCGGATATCATTTCGAGCGCTCGGCGGCAATCGTCGATCCCGTAGCCGTAGTTCAATTGGACGGCTCCCAGATTGGCGAAGAGCAGGATGTCCGGGGCCACCTTCCGAACCTGGTAGGTGGCGGCAAGTTCTGGGTGTTCCAGGGCCGCACGCTGGGAACCCACGCCCAGAGCGACCCCGGCCGCTTGGGCGGCCTGCGCCAGACGCAGGTTAATGGTTTTTGCCTCCTCCGTTCCGCCGGTCATGGAGGAGATCAGGATGGGCGCCTTTAATTTTTTCCCGAACAGGTGCAGGGAGAGGTCAACCGCTTCCAGGTCCAATTCCGGCAGCGCCTGGTGGACGAACCGATAAGAATCCAGCCCGGTCGTCAGCGCTGAACGAACGTCTTTCTCCAAATTGATCCGGATGTGGTCGGCTTTACGCTGGCCGATCGGTGCAACTTTTGCCATCGCTTTGTGTTCCGTCTATTGAATTATACTGGCAGAACGGTTACAATTGGACCAGGAAAATCCCAGGAGGAACTCATGGCAAATACGTTCGATGAGATCAAAGCAATTATTATCGATTTGTTAGGCGTGGACGGGGCAAAGGTGAAGCCCGAGGCTCGCTTCCGGGAGGATCTGGAGGCCGATTCTCTCGATCTGGTCGAACTCGTCATGGCCTTCGAAGACAAGTTCGGCGCCGAGATATCCGATGAGCAGGCCCAGAAGATCGTCACGGTCGGTGATGCCGTCAATTTTGTCGAAGAACAACAAGCCAAAAAATAAAGCCTCCCTCGGTGGGATGACCATAGAGACGCCGAACCTGACGTCTCTATTTTTTGGCTTTTTTTGGACGAAACGGGTAAAATGATGGTCGGGGGGCATAGGGAGTTGGCCATTGATTATCGGTATTGTTCGGCAGCTTTTGGGCAGATGACCGTTTAAGCAAATTAAGTTAAAATGTCTGGTCGAAGATTGTCTGTGATCCGAATCCAAACCCTATCGATCTTCATGTGACTACGCTGACAACGATCATTCAACAATTAAGTGCCTATCTAAAAAGCGGCCAGATCCCGCAATTTGGCGATTGGACGTATTTCCTGTTGGCGATTCTGGTCGCCATCGAAGGACCCATCGCCACCCTCTTGGGCGCAGCGGCCGCGTCGGCCGGATTCATGAGACCGGGATTGGTATTCCTTTCCGCAGCGGTTGGGAATCTGACGGCGGACAGCCTCTGGTACACCCTGGGATATATTGGAAAAATCGAATGGGTCCTGCGTTTCGGGCGCAGACTGGGCGTTCATCCCGATACCCTGGAGAAGCTGGAACACGGGATGCGCAAACATGCCACCCGGATCTTGTTCATTGCCAAGCTGACGGTCAGTTTCGTGATCCCCTCCTTGATCGCCGCCGGGCTGGTGAAGGCTCCCTGGCGGAAATGGTTCCCGGCGATCTTCGGCGGTGAAATGATCTGGACCGGTTCCCTGGTTTTGATCGGTTACTATACCACCGAGGCGATCAAACGCTGGGAGAGCCGTTTGGAATATGTGGCTTTGTTCAGCGCCATTGCTTTTGTCCTGTTCGTTCTCCTGGCAGGACGGCGGATCCTGAGCCAGCAAGTTCGGGAAGACTCCAATTCGCAAAATGGAAAGTGAAAGCTGAGGGGAAATCTTCATGCGCATTCTGATCGCCGGAGAATCGCCGTACATTGCATTTCACGGGCAGGCCATATTTACCCGGAATCTCTCCGCAGGCCTGGCGCGGCGCGGACATGACGTCAAAGTGATCGCTCTCTCCGAGCGCGGCCATCCCTATCAAGACCAGGTTGATGGAGTTCAAATCGAAGCTGTACGATCGATCGGCGCCGGGCTGCTTCACCCAGACGTCCACATCGACGCCTTCCCTGAAAAACAGGTTCGCAGGATCTTTAACCAGTTTCATCCCGACATCGTCCACATTCAGGATCATTATCCGCTTTGCCGTTCCGTTGTCCGGAACGCGAAACGGCAGGTCATCAAAGTGGTGGGCACGAACCATTTCATGCCGGAAAACCTGGCTGCCTATATCCCCATTATTTCCAAATTGAAGCCGGTCTACAACTGGATTCTGTGGCGCTGGATGCTGGACCTATACAACCGCTTGGATGCAGCTGCCGTGCCATCGAAGACCGGTGCGGCCCTCCTTCACCAGCAAGGAATTCGTCCGCCTGTGTTTCCGATCTCCTGCGGGGTCGATGTGATGGATTTCCATCCCCTCGCGAATTTGGACCGGTCGGCATGGCGCGCCCGGTATGGATTGGACCCGGATAAAAAGATTGTATTCTTCGTGGGCCGGGTGGATCAGGAAAAGCGGCTGGATGTCCTTTTAAAGGCAGTCCACATCCTGGCCAGGCCGGACCTGCAATGCGTGATCGCAGGAAACGGTGCGGCCCTCCCCGAATTGAAAGCGCTGGCTCAGAAGTTGCAGCTGGGGGAGAACTTACTTTTCACCGGGTTTATTCCGAATGAGGATCTGCCCAGCCTGCTGAACAGCGTGGACATTTTTGCAATGCCCAGCGAAGCAGAGCTGCTCAGCATTGCAACCCTGGAGGCGATGGCCTGCGGCCGTCCGGTCCTGGCTGCCCGGGCAATGGCTTTGCCGGAACTGGTCAGTGAAGATGTCAACGGATTCCTTTTTAAGCCCGGCGAGGCGAAGGATGCTGCCCGTTGCCTGGCGCTCCTGGCAGACCATCCGGAACGCTGGCAGGACATGGGGAAGGCCAGCCTGGAAATGGTCCAACAGCACAGCCTTGAGCGCGGCCTGAATCAATATGAGGACCTGTACCGATCTGTTCTCAACGGCCTCCCCAGGAAGGAAGCTGCCGCTTAAAGAGAAGATCGTCAGGGCCCATGGGTGGGGATCGGCCCCGAAAGGAACGGGCGGTCGGGAATGGATCCACGAGCCATCCTGATCCATGGATGGCTCGAATTGCCCTCGGGGTGGAAGGCGGTTCCCGTTTTCTTACGGAATGACTACTGCAACAGCTCGGGGATTTGCTCCGGGTGTTTGGCGACGCGTACGCCCGCCGCCTCCAAGGCCTTGACCTTGTCTGCCGCGGTCCCGGCCCCACCCTCGATAATGGCGCCGGCATGGCCCATGCGTTTTCCGGGAGGCGCGGTCTGCCCGGCGATGAAAGCCACCACCGGCTTGGACATGCTTTTCATGATGAATTGGGCGGCCTTTTCCTCATCCGTCCCCCCGATCTCGCCGATCAGGACCACTTTCTCGGTTTGCGGGTCATCCTCGAACATCCCCAGGCAGTCGATGAAATTCGTACCGTTGATGGGATCGCCGCCGATGCCCACACAGGTCGAAGCACCCATTTTGTGTTCCTTCAAAGCATAGAGCACTTCGTAGGTGAGCGTTCCGGATCGGGAGACGACGCCGATGTTGCCCGGGATGGCGATATCGCCGGGGATGATCCCCACCTTGGCTTCCTGGGGTGTCAGGAGACCGGGGCAGTTTGGGCCGAGCAGGCGGACTTTTTTCTGGTCCAGGTATTCCCGGACCCGCATCATATCCTGAACGGGGATCCCTTCTGTGATGCACACTGTGAAGGGGATGTTCGCGTCCGCCGCTTCGAACATCGCATCGGAAGCGCCACGCGCCGGGACGAAGATCACCGAGGTGTTCGCGCCGGTCGCCTCGACCGCCGCACGGCAGGAGTCGAAAACCGGGACTTTATCGTCCAATACCCATTCTCCACCTTTGCCAGGTGTCACCCCGGCGACGACTTTGGTACCGTAGGCCAGCATCTGATGGGTATGGAAGAGGCCTTCGTTCCCCGTGATGCCCTGCACCAGCAGGCGGGTGTCCTTATTGACAAGTATGCTCATAGCGACCTCATGCCTTTGCCGCAGCGACGACTTTTTTGGCCGCATCCACCAGGGTATTGGCCGTGATCATCCTGGCATCCGCCAGCAGGCGTCGACCTTCCTCGGCGTTCGTCCCAACGAGACGAGCCACCATGGGGATCTTCGGTTTAACCTCCGCCAGCGCAGTCAGGATGCCCCTGGCGACTTCATCACAGCGGGTGATACCACCGAACACGTTGAAGAGAATGGCCTTGACATTGGGGTCGGAGAGGATGATGCGCATGGCCGCCGCCACTTTATCGGCTCCGGCACCTCCGCCGATATCCAGGAAGTTGGCCGGTTCACCGCCGAACAGCTTGACGATATCCATGGTGGTCATGGCCAGGCCCGCCCCGTTGACCATGCAGCCGATCTGCCCATCCAGTTTGATGAAGGAAAGGCCGTACTTGCGTGCTTCGGTTTCGGTCGGGGCCTCCTCATCCACATCGCGCATCTCTGCCAGGTCCGCATGGCGGAAGAGAGCATTATCGTCCAACAGCATCTTCCCATCCAGGGCGACCAGCGTCCTCTCCTTGGTGATCACCAGGGGATTGATCTCGGCCAGGGTGGCATCACAATCCTGGTAGGCGCGCCACAGACCGCGGCAGATGTCGCTGAATTGTTTCCAGTATTCGCGGGGCAGGTCGATCCCCAAGGCCACATCGCGGGCGATGTAATCACGTGATCCCAGCAGCGGGTCGATATGCACTTTGATGATCTTCTCCGGAGTGGTCCGGGCGACCTCCTCGATCTCCACCCCGCCGGCGGAGGAGGCCATCAGGACCGGGCGGCGGGCCGCCCGATCGTTGGTGATCCCGAGGTAGATTTCATGATCGATATTGGCAGCTTCATCCACAAGCACCTTGCGAACCGGCAGCCCCTTGATCTCCATTCCCAGGATCTGGGTGGCGACTTCCTCGGCTTCCTTGGGCGATTTTGCGACCCGGACGCCCCCGGCCTTGCCCCTGCCTCCGACCAGGACCTGGGATTTAACCACCACGCGGCCGCCCAGTTCCTCGGCGATTTGCCTCGCCTCGGTAGCAGTAGCCGCGACGTGTCCCTTGGGGATGGGGATGTTGTATCTGGAGAAAATCTGTTTGGATTGATATTCATGCAGTTTCATGCAGCGTTTCCTCGGATCAGGACTTTTTTGCCCAAGGGATTATATCACCACACCCTGAGCGCCTCATTTTGCTCGCGGTTCGGCGACCCTCTGTCTCTGACATTAGCTCTCGGGGTCCCTGATTTCCAGGAGTTCGAGACCGGACCTTCCTGCAGATGAAAACCTATCGACATCCGCTTGCCAGTTCACGCTGGAACCGATCAGGGCAGTGAGAAACGCAGGATCCGGTTGTTGGCGCCATCGCTGACCCAGACATGTCCCTGGTTGTCGGCTGCCGCCGCCGAGGCCAGGCCGAAGCTGGACGTATCCGTCCCGTAATCCCCCCAGGTATGGATAAATGCTCCGTCGGACGAAAACTCCAGGACCCGGTACATTTCCGGATCGGAGACGAAGACATGGTCCTGGCCATCAATCGCCAGGAAGGGCTTGTTCTCCAGGGATTGGCCGTACCAGCCGCTGATATCCCACTGACGGAGCGGGGAATAGGACAGCCCATCGGCACTGGGGGCAAACACTTGAATGCGTTGATTCCAGGTGTCCGCGACATAGATATTGCCCTGCGAATCCAGGGCCAGACCGACCGGTTCATCGAACTGGCCTGGCTGCATGCCGACCTGCCCGAACTGGGTGATGTACTTCCCGTCTGCGTCATAGACCAAAACCCGTTTATTTCCCGTGTCCGTGATATAGACCCGCCCCCGGGAATCGACCGCGATCCCGCGCGGACCCCATAGTCCGTTTGGATCGTTCAAATCGCCATAGACTCCGTGCCCCCAGGAGGTCACCGGAATTCCATCCGCGGTGAATTTTTGAATGCGGTGGTTCCAGGTATCAGTGACATAAACCCATTTTCCGTCCGGGGAAACCGCCACATCCCAGGGCTGGTTGAAGGTTCCCAGCTTGGCAGTGGTTACCGAGCTGTCGCCGAAGCCTCCCCAACTCTTGATGAACTGACCATTGGCTGAAAAATGCTGGATGAGGTTATTGCTGGTGTCTGCAACATAAACGCTGCCATCCGGTGCAATGGCGATCCCATGCGGATCGTTCAACTGGCCTGTGGCCGGGGTGAATGGAGCGATCACCACGTCTGCCGTCAGGGTGATCGTGCCCTGCTTGTATGGATCGGTTTGGGCGGAGACGGTTTGTCCGATCCCATATTCCCAGACTTGTTTGGCGATATCCTTGCGAACGAAGAGCTCCATTTTATCGGAGGGCTCCCAGTTGGAGACGGTCACGGTGGTTTCGCCCGTTGCCTGGCCGTACAGGCTGTAATCGCGGTTGAGCCAGATCTGCATCAGCGCGCCGCGCATGGCCGGATTCGCGAGGGCGGTCCAAAGGCGCGCCCAGGTCAGGCCAAAATAATCCTGGTTGGGCCAGACCATGCGGATATAGTTGAATTGATAATACTGGTCCGCCACGATGGGTTGGATGGCCTGGAAATTACTTTGGGAAACGAGGATCACCGGATCGTTGCGTAGATCGGTGGTGGGCTGGTCAAAGGTCACTGCATTGGTGTAATCACGCAGATAGAACTTGAACGGCCAGGAAACCCCTTGATTCGCCTGCGAGACGTCGTAAGCAAGCACCAGATTCGTTCCTCCAACTGTTTTTCTGGAGATCAGGTCGATCTGCTGCATGACATCCGTGACCCCGCGTGCCCCGTGGGCATAAACCAGGTATTCGGTCGCATCGTCATAGTTAATGTAGGCCGCCCGATATGCCGCCCGGCCGGTCAGGACAGCCAGGAGGCCGAAGACCAGCAGGCAGGCCAGACTCAGGATATTCGCAGACTCCTTTTTCGCCAGATCAAACGCCAGGCCGATCGCACTGACCCCTGCAACGGCTAACGGGTAGAGAAAAGCCGCGGTGGCCGACAGTTGCGCCGAAGTCTTGCCCTCAAAGGGCGGGTTGGAACCGAGAAGCGCACCCAATGCGATGGCCAGGCTGATCAGGAAGATCAGAATCAAACAGCCTGCCAGGAGGTTGCGCGGCTGCCGCAAGACCTGCCAGTCCACGCGCTCGATCACCTGGCCGAGCGCCCAGCCGGTGACGAGGATCATCGGCAAGGTAATATGATAGGTCAGCCAAGGCATTTTCTCACCCGCCAGGGTAAAGGCGAGCAAGCTGCTAAGGGACCACCATAAAAGCAAGGTGAAGGTGTAATTTCCCGGAGTCTTCGGAAAGCCCGTCAGACTCGACTCCGTTTCAGATGGGGACAGGGGGGCTGGATTTCGCCGGCGGAGCCCCAGGTAGGCGGCCAGGAGGAGTCCCAGTGCCGGGAGGAATTCGTACAGGGGAATCTGGATCAGCAGGTAGTAATACCAGGGCTGGTCGCCGCGATGAACCCCTTGTTGGGAGAGCCAGTACCCCAGCGAGCCGACGGTCCCCGTGAAAAAGCCCTGCCAGTTTGAGAACACGCTCGTGAAGAAGACGATGAAAATCGCGTAGAACACGGCGGCGTTGAGCAACCAGAGCTTCCGGTTCCAGAGCAGTCCGATGATGACCGAGATGGCGAAAAAGGGGAGCAGGAAGATCCCCACCCGGACCGGTCCCTGGGTCAAGAGGGCCTGCAGGTTCCAGCCTGGCCAGTTGAAAGAATAGTCAAGCGGGTTCCATCCGACCAGCTTGACCGGCAGCGCCGAAAGCTGGGGAAGGACTAGCGTGCCGAGCAGGAGGAGCAAATCAAAAGAGCGCTCCCGGCGCAGGTTTTTCCAGCCGTACCCGACCCAGACAACAACACCGGCTGCCAGGAAAGCCAGCACGGCGATCCCTTCCAGGGTCTGGTTGGCCAGTGGATTCGTGCCAGTTCCTCCGGGGGTGGTCGTCCCCTGGGTGGGGTTTAGCGGCGCGGCCGTCTGCCCAGGGCTGAGCGGCGTCTGTCCGTGGGCCAATAAGCTCATCCCACCTGCCAGTCCGAATGTCAGAAGTCCGATCACCAGGGCGATCACGAAGCCATTATAGAGGGAGGTGTTCTTCCAGGGAGCTCGGGTGATGCGGGCGATCAAGACGATGGAAAGGAAAAGCAGAGCCTGAGCGGTGTAGATAAAAGCAGTTTCTTTGGTGATAAAGTGCAGGGCGGTGGCTGCAGAAAGCAGGAACAGGTAACGGGGCTTACCCGCCTCCAGATAGCGCAGGATGGCATAGAGCGTCAGCAACCCTGCCAGGCCTGCGTAAACATCTTCACGGGCGTAACGCCCGTAATAAAGCATGATTGGCGAGATCAGCATCAGCGCAGCGGCCACCAGGGTTCCGGCGCGTCCGAGGAAACGGCGCCAATTCCATAGCAAGATGACGGTCAGAAGGCTGGCGATGGCGGCGGGCAGTCGGGCGGTGAATACGCTGTCCCCGAAGAAGAAATCCGATAAGGCGATGAGATGGAACTGCAAAGGCCCATGCATCATCGGGTTGTGCTGATAGCCCTGCCCTTGAGCAAAAAGCCAGGAGAAGAACACATGCAAACTTTCATCATGGCTCAGGGTCCGGACCCCCAGGTCATACAATCGGCTGATCGCGACCAGAACCAGGATGACGCCGAAAAGCAGGGCTTCGCCGGTCAGGAAGGGCAACGGTTCGAACAGCGGGCGGTCAAGCCAGGATGGCTTCTGAGGGGATTCGAGCATGGGAGCACCTGTGTTCATGGGATTTGTGGAGGATACATCAAACCTTCAAAACTGGCAAGCAGAGACCGTCTGGCTGCGCATAGTCTTATTAAGGTCGATCCTGCTGGCTTGCCAGCTGACCACATCCGGCCTGGATGTCGATCCCCCGCCGCAGCCGGATCGTACAGGGGATACCTGCTGCGATTAGGATCTGCTGGAACTTTTCTGCACGTTCACGGGTTGTTGCCCGTCCGGTGTATCCCTGGGTCGGGTTCAGGGGAATGATATTAACGTGGCAGAGCAATCCTTTGAGCTGCTTGACAAGCAGGCGTGCTTGTTCGGGAGTGTCGTTGACCTGGTGCACCAAGGCCCATTCGAAGGTGATTCGCCTGCCGGTCGCAGCGACATAGTCACGGCTGGCAGCCAACACCTCCTCCAGCGGATACTTTTTATTGACCGGCAGCATCGTATTCCGCAGGGAATCGTCGGCAGCATGCAGAGAGATCGCCAGATTGACCTGACGTTTCTCAGCGGCAAAACGCCGGATCGCCGGGACCAGGCCAACGGTTGAGATGGTGAAGCGCCGGGCTCCAAAGTTGAAACCTTGGGCGTCGTTCAGGCGGTCAATCGCTGCGAGGGTGTTCTGATAATTATGAAAAGGTTCACCCATGCCCATCAGGACGATGTTCGTGACCGCTTCTCCCTGATCGCGCAGTTGCCTGGCATAGTAAAGCACCTGGGCGATGATCTCCCCGCTGGTCAGGTGGCGGCGGAATCCCATCTGGCCGGTCGCGCAAAACACGCAACCCATGGCACAGCCTACCTGGGTCGAGATGCACAGGGTCCGGCGTTGGTCATAACGCATGAGAACGGCTTCAATGGCTTGCCCGTCCCGAGCGCGTAGAAGGGATTTAACCGTTTTATGGTCTTTCGAAGCTTGCACGGTGATCGGGGAAAGCGCTTCGAAGGTGAAATTTTCAGCGAGCTGTCGACGGAGCAGGACCGGCAAATTGGTAAACTGGTCAGGCGCGCCCCAGAAATCCCGGTAGAGCCCCTGCCAGATCTGATCGGCACGGTAGCTGGGTACCTCCCAGGTCTCCAGCCGGGTCTTCAGGTCGCTCAGATCAAGGTCATAGATGAGAGGCAGGGTCATCCGATTAAGGTTGCCAGATCCGGCGCAATGATGTCCGGGGTCGGCTTCCAGGATTCGGCCATGCTGCGCGTCGAGACACCGGATAAAACCACGGCGACCGGACAGCCAGCAGCCTGGCCTCCCGCAATGTCCGTTTCCAGGCGATCGCCGACGACCAGGGTTTCCTGCGGAGTGGTCCCGAGACGCTCGCAGGCCAGGTTGAGCATGAACGGCGCGGGTTTACCGACCACAATGGGCTCCACCTCGCTGGCGGTAACCAGTAATGCCAGGAAGGCCCCTACTCCTGGGATCAACCCTTCCGGCGTCGGAAACGTCCGGTCCGGATTGGTCCCGTAGAAAGGGAGTCCCTGGCGAATCAACAGGGTTGCGCGGCGCAGCTTTGCAAAGGAAATATCGTGGTCCAGTCCAGCAGCGACGGCGACGATTTCCTGGGTATCCCCGAAATGATCCTCATCCACTACGCTGAAGCCGGATTCGGTCAGTGATTGGCGCAGGCCGGCCTCCCCGATGACATATACTTTTCCCTTGTGGGGGAGGTGTTTACTCATTTCATTTGCCAGGGCATGGGCGGAGGTGACGATCTGCCAGCCTTTCAACCCGTTCACCCCGAAACCACGCAGGCGTTCCAGGTACTGATCCGGGGTGCGGGAGGCATTGTTTGTCGCCAGGCAGACCTTCAACCCGCGCTTCGCCAGGGTGGAAAAAAGACCGGGCAGGTCACCGATCGGTCGGTCGCCGGTCCACAGGACACCGTCCATGTCCAGGACAAGGGATTGGATATGTGCGGGAATCAAGCTCATGATCGGGATAGAAAAAGGGCGACCCGTCGGGCCGCCCTGATTCAGCCTATTTCTTGACCGGCATCTCCAGGACCTGGTCTACGAGCCCGTATTCAACCGCTTCTTTGGCATCCAGGTAGAAATCCCGGTCGGTGTCCCGTTTGATCACGTCCACTGCCTTGCCGGTATGTTTTGCCATGATATCGTTCAGCAGGTTCTTCAGGCGCATGATCTGCTTGGTCTGGATCTCGATGTCCGTTGCCTGGCCCTGGGCGCCCCCCAGAGGCTGATGCAGGTGAATGGTGGCGTTCGGGAGGGCGTAGCGGCGGCCTTTCGTGCCCGCGGTCAGGAGGACAGTGCCGAAGGAAGCGGTCACCCCGACGGCCACTGTGCTGATCGGATTGGAAATCATCTGCATGGTGTCATAAACAGCCAGGCCGGAGTAGATCACGCCGCCGGGGGAATTGATATACATCTGGATTTCCTTTTCCTGGTCCTCGCGATTCAAAAACAAAAGCTGGGCAACAATGAGATTGGCGACCTGGTCGTCGATCTGGGTCCCGAGGAAGATGATGCGCTCCTTGAGCAGGAGGGAGTAAATGTCGTAGGCGCGCTCGCCTCGACCGGATGACTCGATCACCATCGGAATGACATTCTTAATATCGGAAGTGCTCATGCTGGCTCCATTTCTTTCGTAGCGATAAATTCAGGATTTCCCACTCTTCGTGGTCTTTTTTACCTGGCGAGGGGCTGCGGCGGGTTTTTTGGTAGATGCCTTATTGAGTGTGGTTTTGGAAACGGATTTCTTCGTCTTTGCACCGCTTTTGACCGAGGTTCCGCTCTTCTTCCGGGCAACTTTTTCTGGCTGCTCCGCAGAGGTTTCTTCGCTGACCTGGCCGGTGGCGATCTCTTTCAGTCGCGTCAGAGTCTGCTGGGTGAGGGCGCGATTGGCGGATTCCATGGCGACGGCGTCGACCAGACGCTTGGGTGGATTGGTTTTGCCCCGCATCGTTCGCCGAAATTCATCACTGGAACGGAACTCACCCCACGTTTGTTGGAAGGCGGCATTCAACGTTTCTTCATTAACCTCGATTTTTTCATTGCGAGTCACCTCATCCATGATGAGGGCGCGTTCCAGCCGGTGAACGGCCGCGGGACGGGCTTCCTCGGAGATAAATTTCTCACGGTCCATCTCGCGGGATTTCAGATAGGCCTCCATGTCGAGCCCTTGCTCCGCCAGCCGGGCTTTCAGGTCCTCCAGCACATGCTCCACCTCGTGGTCGATCACCTGGGGTGGGTACTTGATGGCCGCTCCGGCGATGATTTTATCGGTGAGCTCTACAAAATAGGCGTCGTCATACTCGGTTTTCGACTGCACGGCCAGATTGGCTCGGACCGCCTCGCGCAGGGCGGACAAATTTTCGAACGGCCCGGCCATTTTGGCAAACTCGTCATTGAGCTCGGGCAGGATCGCTCCCCGCACCAATTTGATATTGATTTCGAACTGGATCGTCTCGCCGCGCAAGCTCTCATCCTTGTGGTCCTGCTCAAAAGCATGCGCGAGGGTCTTGTTTTCGCCGGCGTTCAAACCGACCAATTCTCCCGAGAAGCCCGGGTATGGCCATTCATCGGCCTTGGCCTCGGTCCGGATAAAGACCGGATAGCCTGGCCGGTCGATGATCGTCTCCTGCTCTTCGGTCGACTTCTTTTTGATTCCTTTTAAATCGATCAGGACGAAATCCCCAGCCTGGATCGGGCGTTCAACCGACTCGGTCTTGCTATACATGCGGCGCAGTTCTTCGATGGCCTCTTCAACTTTATCCTCGCCCGGTTCCTTCCATTCGTACGGCAGGCGCACGGACCGGTATGCCCCCAGATCCACGGTCGGCATGAGAGGTACGGTCAGGATGAACTTGGGCGGATCAATGCTCTCGACCTTCTCGAGGGAACCGGGACCGGAGGGGTCGACCTTGGCTTGCTCGAGGGCCTCGGGATAGACCTCCTCCAGGAGCATGTCCACGGCCTCATTGTCGATCCGCTCTTGTCCGACAAAGCGCAGAACCACGTCATACGGAACCTTACCGGGTCGAAAACCCGGTATTTTTGTGCGTTCCGAGATCTTGCGGGCAGCGCGGTGCTTTGCACCTTCCATGCGCTGGGCTTCCACTTCAACGGTCAGAGTAACCTGATGGTCTTCGCGGGGCTGAGTGTCGATTTTCAAAGGATGTCCTTTTGATCTGGTTTCGGGTGTGGGGAAGACGGGACTTGAACCCGTACGCCTTTCGGCACATGATCCTAAGTCATGCCTGTCTGCCAATTCCAGCACTTCCCCGAAAGCCTGCAAGATTATAAGCGTAAGGGAGGCGGTCGTCAATAAACATGGGTTGTGTGTTAACCATTTGCTTATACGGCCGGCGCGGAAGTTTGATGCGTTATAATCCCTGCATTTCCAGGAGGAGAGGTCACTTGAGCCGCATCATTAACCCTGACAATGCCGGAAAAGAGCGCACCCACTTGACCCGGGCGGTTGTGCTTGCCGTCCGCCTTCTCGCCCAACAATCGGAGACAGGTTCTGAGACGTATGATCTGGCGGCTTTCATAGCCATGGCCCTATTGGCCATCGCCGGGACGATCGAAACTTCGGTGGCCGCCTGGGAAAAGCGCGGCTACTGGGTAAAAGCCGATCGATTTCGGATGGACTGGTTATGGGCCGGCCAACTCGGTGAAAAGATGCAGCGAGCGATTCTCGGCGAAGATTGGGATCAGGTGGCCATGATCGCCGCCCAGGTCGCCCAAAGACTTGCCAAGATCAAAGTACCCGCGCGCAATCGCCTGGGGACGCCCTGGGTGGATGCCTGGAAGCGTTTGCAGGCAGGAAATTCAAAAAGCTGATCCTGATTTTGAACCGGTTTTTTGAATCTAGGGGGTCGTGTAGGTAACAATCAGCTTGACAACCCCCAAGCGGATGGTATCTGCAATTCCATCGTTATTGGTGCCCGCGGCAAACTGCAACCGGTACTGCAAACGGGTCGATGTGCCGATTTGCGACTGGAGATCGTAACGGAAATCGTTGTCCGTGGTAACCACATTGAGATCCCCGATCGAACACCAATCATGATCTTCATTGGAAGGCGCCGGGCTGGGGACATAGGCCCCTGCGCTTAAGACACCGTAGGCCTGCGGGAAGGATCTGATGCACCCCAGATTGGCGAATGGATTTCCTTGCAGGACATAACTGGTTAGGTCCATCTGGACCTGGGTGATCGTCGCATTGGAGGGAATGCTGCTGATATCGAAACTGAGGAATACTTCGGAGCTCACGTTGGAGTCCGAGTCACCCATGCTTGTTACGGTATTGAAGGTCCCATCCGACTGGACCTGCCCGCTCTGCAATGGGTTGTTGCTGAGGATTACGCCGTGGGGAGTGGGGTTGGGCACCAGGATCAAGACCGTGAAGGTGGTGAAGATCTTGCCTGCCGCGGGTTCACGGATCCCCCAATAGCCCTTAAAGGATCTGCTGGTCAGAGGCGATGTCAGATTCACGGTGAGGTCCACGTCCTGGCCAGGGGAAACCAACCCACTGGTGAGAGCCTGCGCATAGCCAGCAGGTGAGCCGAGCGGATCCCCATTCTCGAACACCAGCTTGTAGGTCGAATCCCAAGTGCAGGTGCCTGTATTTTGCAACCGCCAGGTCTTGGTGAAAGGTTGCCCAGGGCTGATCACCGTCCCGTCCGGGATGGTTACATCGGTGATGAACAGAGCCTGGTTGCTGCATGGACCGGTTGTCCCGGTTATCAGCACCGGGAGGGTCATCGTGGGGATCGAGGTAGCGGTGGATGAAAGGGATATGGGTGTCTGGGAGGGTTGGGCGGCGATCTGGGTCAGATCCGCTTCAACCGTTAAAGCCGCCGGTGTAAAGGCCGCGTCGGGGGATTGGGTTGCAGGGAGGGTTCGCAGGTTACAGCCAGATATGAACACGAGCAACCCAGTTCCCAATGCGGCGATGATCTTCTTCATGCTTGCCTCCGTCCTTGATCAAACCTGCTGTAGTTTAATGTTTTTATCGGAGCAGGTCAATGGAGGAGACGTTTGAAACGGCATCCAGGTTCCCGGGAGTCAGAGGAGGTACTCCTGATAGGCGGATCGATGTCCTTCCAGCAGCAGGAATGGGGCGGCCCGCTTGGCGAGCACCCCCAGCATTTTCAACGTCGAAAGTTCCTTGATCCTGGCGGACCGCCGGATGCGCAGGATTGCATCGGCACTCTTGGGTCCTATACCGGGAACCCGCAGGAGTTCGCTTCGGTCGGCCCGATTAACCTCGACGGGCTGATGCCTGAGATGGGTCCAGGCCCAGGCTTGTTTGGGATCCATCTCCACGGGCAGCAATCCCCCGGACTCGAATGGCAGGTCCTTCAGGTCAAAGCCGTAGTCGCGCAACAAAAAGGAGGCCTGGTAAAGCCTCAACGTCCGGATGGCCGGGGTGGCTGGTTGGTTTTCGAGAGGGGTGTCCTCAACCGGGTTGAAGGGTGAAAAATACGCCCGTTTGAGCCCTAGATGACTGTACAGATAAGCGGTGGCAGTCAGGAGCTCCAGATCCGATTCCCCGGATCCCCCGGCCACGAACTGCGTGACACTGGAAGGCCACTTGCCGTTCCAACCTTTTTCTGCAGGCTGGTTTTTCCGAACCGCTGCTACCCACTTTAGAGGCTCGAGCAG